>Ga0268262_10000798_pt1 | contig 40913 bp, 40 predicted proteins | sample TergutNc150P3_FD_190354 | JGI IMG/M metagenome (GOLD analysis project Ga0268262, IMG submission 190354) | Nasutitermes corniger P3 segment gut microbial community from laboratory colony in Florida, USA - Nc150 P3 (SPAdes) (version 2) | ecosystem: Host-associated > Arthropoda: Insects >...
ATTTATCAAATCCTCGTTTATGTCATTCACTACGGCTTTTTCCAATTTTGAAAATTCTCCAAGCACCCAAAACAAAACCGCACCGCTACCAACAAAAGGCTCAACATAAGTATCAATAGCCAAATTTGGCAGGTTTTTCTCAATCTCTGAAATCAATTGAGTTTTACCTCCTGCCCATTTTAAAAATGGTTTTGCACTTTTCCTGTTCATTTTTCAACTTTTTAACAATTTGCAAAGATAGTAAAATTATTTTTATTTCACTCGTATTTTTTCAATAACGCACGCACTGTCCACGGGTGTCGCTTAACGTCCCAGCGGCTTGGCGCAGTGGCGGCTTCCACTGAACGTCCTGCGGGGTAATAACGTGCAAATTCCCACAAAATTGTCTGCGGAATAACTGCCGCCATTGTGCCAAACCGCCAGTTGTGTGCAGTGTTTTTTTAGAAATCTGTCCATTGGTATGACCTTTCACTTGTTTGTCGAGTAATTTTTGCCTTTTCAAAAGTTTTATTCCGAAAAAACAATTCCAAATATGGATATTTGTCAAATGATTTTTCTGTCCCAACCTCAAACCGAATATAAAAATAACTTGCGATAAAGGCTTTTTCATAATTACCGTCCCACAATAAAGCAACTGTCGCCAGATGAATTTCAGAAATCTTTTCTATTGTTGTATTAGGAATACTAACTATTTTTTTGCCATACAAAATATTTATTTCTGTCCACTTTTTTCCGTTATTCTTAAAAATTAATGTTTCCCCTGTCGAAAACAATAATTCCACTGTTTCCAATTTTCTTTTCCCGCTAACAATTTCGGAACTATATACTTTCAATACAGAGTCGCTTGGATTGTCAAGTGTAATGACATCTTGATTTTGAAAGACAAATCGGAAAGTTGTTGGTCGTTCAATTCTATCCTTGTGAGCAAATGCAAAAAAAAAGTTTAGTGCAAATACTAATGTTAATATAATTCTTATTTTTCTCATATGGCTGTTTTTATATTTCAATATTCAAATTTTCACTACTTTGTCCACCGCGCTCCGCACATTGCACACAACGTCCCAGCGGCTTGGGGCAGTGGCGGCTTCCACCGAACTTCCTGCGGGGTAATAACGTGCAAATTCCCACAAAATTGTCTGCGGGATAACTGCCGCCATTGTGCCAAACCGCTCGCTATCTGCCTGCGTTTCTCACATATATTTGTATCTTAGTTTACACAATTTTCCATATCCATAAATTTCGTTAAATGGCGAATTAAGAAATTCATCATCAATAATTTCATTCGCAAAGTCTATGAATGATTGTAAACCGCCTTCATTTACAAACGCCGGCCATACTTCTTCACCGCGTTTTTTCCGGTTCTTCCCGTCATAAAACTCTTTAATATGCTTTTTCAAAACATCTTTTATCCCGTCATTCATATTGGCGTATTTTTTTCCCTTCCATTCATCCATGAGATAGAATTTTCCACGTTTTTTTATCTCCATATAAGTTCCAAATCCCATGTTGAGATTTTTGTCGCCAAACTGCATACCAATGCAGTGAAAATCTCCTCTGCTTTCCGAGAGTTCCAATGTAACAGTTCCGTCAAGCACTGAAATCTTTTTTGTATAATGCACATTTAATTGATAGGAACCTGTAACGCCGCTATCATATCCCTTAACTTTAACATAATAAGTCATTCCGGCTTTCGCTTCCAAAATAACTCGGTAGCGATTTCCTGATGAAGCGTAGTAGTCCTGTCTGCTATCGTCATCTATGGCAAGCAACCGATGCTCTTCGCTTTCGTAATACAGTTCCATATCTACGTCCGTATCTGGGTCTGTATCGGCGTTTACCGTAGTTTCAAAGACAAGCGTTCCGCTCATTTTCGCATATATTCTATACCAGTGAGCGCTGCCCGCTTCAAGCTGTCTGGTAACTTTATTTCCTGTTTTAATTGTTTCGGCAGAAGTAAATTGTTCTTCGCTAGCTTCAAGGGTTAGATTAACGGAAGCGTCTATCTTTACTGCAGCAGGCTCAGTCGAAGTCTGAGCAAATAACGCAAAAATAGCGTCTAAAAAAACAACCGAAAGAACGCTTAAAATAATGATTATTTTTTTCATGGGTTTTCTATTTAAATAATTTTCGTCCTTTCTTTGACTTTAAATCATGATTACCTTTTTCATTGTTTACATTTATTTATCAATAATTTTCCAATATCCGCCTTTATCGCCGCCTATACGTTCTATGATACCCTCTGTTTTAAGTTTCTGTATGTGCCGCTGAATTGCGGAAGGATTTATTCCCAATTTATCGGAAAGTTCACTTCTTGTAATTTTTTGATTTTCTTTTATCAATTCCAAAACTTCCGACCACCTTTTCCGACCACTTTTTCTGATCACTTTTTTCTGACCACTTTCTTCATCATCTATAGCCTCTATCAGTTCTGAAATTTCGCCTTTGGCAAGTTTAATGAGTGCCGTAAGTTTGTTTTCCAAAACGGCGGAGATGTAATCAACGAGCGGTTTTGTTTGTTTCAATGTGGCATGAACGCCGTTGTAAGGGGTTTTCCCTGTGAGCAAATCGCATTGATGCAGCACTTTCAGATAGTTTTGACGGTCATCGGCACGAATAACGAGCATCGGATAATTGTGCCGCAAAAAAATGTAATTTACAAGCAGGCGGGCAATCCTTCCGTTTCCGTCATCAAATGGGTGAATACGAATGTAGCGGTAATGAAACAGCGCAGCAAGTTCTTCCACTTTTAGTTTTCCGTTTTGTTCTTCATTGCGGTACCATTCCACCAAATCGCCCATAAGCGAGGGCGTTTCTTCGGGCGAGGCGTAATCAAAAACTTCGCCTGTGGGCGTAATTACTGAATTAGGGCGGGTTTTATAAACGCCGACATTTATTTTATAGCGATAAGCGCCGTCCCTGCTCGTTTTGTAAAAATCACGCACTAAAATAGTTTGATTTAACGCGCGGATAAAATGTTCCGACAACATTCTGTTTTTGTCTTTTGCCTCTGCTTTCATAAATTCCAAACCAACATTATGGGCTTTCATTTCCTCGTAATCCTGAATGCTTGCGTTGCCGATAGTGTCGCCAAAAAGCAACAGTAATTTCGTTTGTCCGTAAGTAAGCGTATTACCCTCCAAATGGTTGGAATTGTAGTTAAAATCAATCATGAACTGTTGATTTATATCTCGCTCCAATTTCTCATTCAGAGGTTGTAGCGCTTGCCATTCTTGGTATAATTGTTGTATCTTATTCATTTATGTTTTATCAATGTGATGATTATTGATTTTTTTATTTTTATATATGTTATTTTTGTTTCAAATCGTTCGTCGAATATGTTACAAAGTCAATACAAAAATAATCATTCATAGTTGGGTCAACGGCAAATATTTTTGCAAAGATACAATTTTGCGGAGAATATGCAATTTATTTTACGCAAAAAATGCGGAAAATATAATATTTATTCTCCGCAAGAATAAAAAAACTGCTATACTAGTGTAACAACACAAATTTTGGGGGCAAACCACTGCCCAGCTTGCGCCAAACCGCTTGTTGTATGCCGTGTATTTCATTTATGTTCAATTTATTATGTTTTATATTCTTTAAAAATCATTCTTCTTTTTGCTCGCAATGCCCGCTTTTTACGCCGCCACTCTCAAATTCAACTTATCGAGCGGCACATAATCGTTAATATACTGAATGATAGGCTGGAAAGCACCATTAAGAAGTCGCAAGTCTGCCATCGAAACCGACCCGATACCTGCCAAACGCCCAAACTCGCGACTGTCAATTGCCTTGCGGACTTGCTCGTTGGTAATGTAGGCATCGAAAACGGAATACGCTATATTGTAAAGGTCGCCTACAAGCATCTCGCCAAGATTTTTGTCTATAATCAATTCAGAAAAATATTGTTTCAGAAGTTCCTGTCGGCGTTTTGGCTTGCTGATTTTGCCTGTAATAAGGTCGAGGGCTTCGTCCAAACCAAGCAAATAGCGGTCTAAGTTGAAAATTTTACGCAGTTTTTCCAGATTCATAAAGAATTGCGGCTTGTCGAAAACTTCTTTTTTAAGAAAATCTTTTGCTTTTTCGCGGTCGTCGTCGGCAAGTTGTGATAGTTCTTCTACCTGCTTCGATTTCTGGAAATTACCAAACATTTCTCGATCAACACGCATGCCCTCGTTGCCTATCATTTCCGTATCGGTAGTTATTACTTTATCGCTTTCGCCAAATTCGCTTACTTCGTATTCGCCTCTCGGTTCAGCCAAAGAAGAAGGATTTCCGGAGGGTTCTTTCAACGACAAGGGTTGTTCGTAATCGTATTTTTCTTCAAAATATTCACAAACGCCGCAAAAATCCAACAATCTGTATTTTTCTTTTCGTGAAGTTGCAATGTTTTCGCCTTCGCTGTAATCTGTCCATTTGAACGTATATAGTCTCGTTCCCCGTCCTTTCATCTGAATAAAATCTGACGGCGAAAAAACAGGTCGCATAAAAGCAACATTGAGCAAATCGGCACAGTCGTAGCCGGTTGTCATCATTCCAACAGTCACGGCAACGCGGGCTTTGCAACTATCGTATTCAGGCAGCCAGGAAGTTTTACCGAGCAGATTGTTTTCGGCAAAATTGATAGTGTATTGCTGTGCGCCTTGTACCCACGAAGTTATTTGAATAGCAAAATCGGAACTGTATTTGGCGGGGAACATTTCGCTTGCTAATTGATTCAAAATTCCCGTGATTTTGGCGGCGTGCTTTTGCGAAACACAGAATATGATACTTTTGCCCATTTCTTCGCTAATCGGGTCTCGCATTGCGTTTTCGATAAATGCCCGGCACCACGTTACATTCGTTTCGTGGTTAAAAAACTTCTTTTCGTAATCTTTTATCCCAAAAGTTTCGTCTATTTCTTCACTTTCTTCCGTAATTCTATGAACATCAAGACCTTCATCGCTTAAAAGCTGTGTGGAAATTTCTGTCAATATTTTCACTGTCTCCGGATTAACTAAGAACGGACCGTCGGGATCGGAAACGCCGTCGGTGAGTGAATAGCGAAAAGTCGGCTCGCCGCTTTCACAGCCGAAAGTTCGGTAGGTATCTAATAATAATCGTTTTTCGTAAGATTTTTCGGTGTTGCTATCTGTATCTGCATTTTTAAGATAATCTTTTGGCGTGGCAGTGAGACCAATTTTGAAACCTTTGAAATATTCAAAAACAGCGCGGGCGTTGCCGCCAATTGAGCGGTGTGCTTCATCGGAAATCAGCAAATCGAAGTCCGTTGGCGAGAAGTTGCGAAAACGGTCGCTGCTTTGCAAGGTCTGCACGGTAGAAATCAGTATGTCGGCAGTATTCCAACCGTCTTTGTCTTTTTTATAAATTTTTACGGTATAAGCATTGCCAATGGCTTGTGTAAAAGCCTTTTCTGCCTGATTTTCGAGTTCAATTCTATCCACCAAAAACAGCGCTCTGCGTGTGTTGCCCGTTTGCAAAAACAATTTTATAATGGCAGCGCAAGTTAAAGTTTTGCCTGTTCCTGTCGCCATTTCAAGCAAAAAACGTGTATTGCCGTTTCGTGCCGAAGTTTGAATTGCTTTTATTGCCTGCACTTGATAATTTCGCAGAATTTTGAGTTTGTTTTTCTCTATAAATTCTTTTCGGGTACTTTCGTCTAAATAACTTGGGTCGCTCTCAAAATCAGGTCTCTGACTGCGTGCAATGTAGTTGTTTGTGATATTCTCGTCGGCTAACGACTGAATATCGGGCTTAAAATCTTCGTTGCAGACAAGCATTTCGAGCGTGGGAAAAGTGGAAACCGGTTCGGGATTGCCAAACTGCAAATCCCAAAGGTAGTGCGTGTTACCGTTGCTCAAAATCACATATCTTGCGTGAATGGAATTGGCGTATCGGCGTGCCTGCTCTTTTGCCGAAAGCGGCGGAATACTTTCGCGTTTGGCTTCGAGAACACAGACGGGCTTTTGGTTGTTGTCCAATAAGAGATAGTCTATGAAGCCATTTTTTACATGCTCAAAGTCGTCGCCGAGCGGAGTTTTTGTTTCGAGCGACACATTTGCCTTTCCTTTGTCGGAATCGGTCAGCCGCCACCCGCTTTCTTCGAGCAAACGGTTGATTTTTATTCTTGCTTGCGCTTCTTTAGTTGCTTTCATTATTTTCTTTTAATTTAAGCATTTGTTTATCAAAATCCGATAAAAAGAGTTTATCCTGTATTGGGCGGTACAGTTCAAATTCGTTTTCGGCTTTTTGATTGGCTATTTGGTGTTCGTCATTGCAAGTAGCGCCGTCATTGCGGGCTTGACCCGCAATCCCCTTACTTGAAGTGGATGCTGAAACAAGTTCAGCATGACGGTCATACATCGTTCTTATTGCCTCTATCAATTCATTTGTTACTCCTATTTCTTCGCTAAAATCTTTCCATTCGTGATTAAAATCTGTAACCAATTTATCTTTCCATTCGCGTTTCCAATTTTTCAATTGTTTTTCTCTTGCAATAGCATCTACAATTAATTTAAATGTTTCGTAATATACTAATTTGTTGCAGTTATATTTGTAGGTAAATCCTTTGTTTATTTTTGCCTTATGCTCTGCAATTCGACGAATAATATCATTTGTTACACCAATGTAAAGCACATTATTGTGTGCATTAGATAAAAAATATATGTACGCTTGTTCTTTCATGCTACGTTCCTCCTTTCTATTGGGGATTGCGGGTCAAGCCCGCAATGACGGACAACAACAAGCCCGCAATGACGGTTAGAAATGTCAAGCCCGCAATGACGAGGAGTAAATGTACCGTTTTCCATTCGTTTGCGGTCAATCACATAGCCGCGAATGGCAAAATCGCGCAGTACCGCCGTTGCCCATTGTCTAAAAGCCATTGCCCGCCTTGAATTTACGCGATAACCAACAGCAATAATGGCATCAAGATTATAGTGTTTTATCTGATAATTTTTACCATCAGAAGCAGTTGCCGAGAAAATCTCGGTAACTGAATTTTCTGATAATTCATTGTCATTGAATATGTTTTTCAAGTGCAAGCCAATATTATCGCTTGTGGTTTCAAACAAGACTCCCATTAACTTTTGGCTTAAGGGAACTTCTATAAACTCTGTTTTTTGACGCTTCGTCATTGCGGGCTTGACCCGCAATCCCCTGAAAATGATGGGATGCTGAAACAAGTTCAGCATGACGATGGTAGTTTTTAGAACTTCCCTTAACCAAATTGTGCCGTCTTGAAAGCGAACTTCAATGCCATCTGCACCATTTTGATTAGCAAAAATCAGAAATTCTGCCGTACTGTTGCGTATCTGTAATTTATTATTTGCTTTATTCATCTGTCATTCGATTAAAAATTTTCAATTTCACTACTTTATTTTCTGCAAAACCTCCTAAGTCAAGCAAATAAACATTCTTAAATCTCGAATCGAATTTTTGTTTGAGAATTTTGTTTGTAAAACAGGCAAAATTGCCGCTACCGCTATCTTCGGAAACAACAAGCAAGGAGCAGGCATCGCATTTTTCTAAATAGTTGTTATATTTTTCGTTTTTGGCTGTTATTGTCTCTTGTAATTCTTTAAAAGGGTCTTCTTTGCACATTCCGGAGTTATTGACGTGTGCCGAAGTGTATGAAGGGAAAAACACATTATCGTAAGTAACTATAAATGTATGCGGTGGCACTACAACATTAACTTTTTTCAATCCCATTTTAGGAATACCTACTTGTTCTATTGCTTCAATAATTGCATTTTCTATTTTATTATTGGTTACTTCTATTTTGTCAAAACCCGGATTATAGCAAGCATCTAAAATTTCGCTCCAATCTGTACTTATCTTTCGCTCGTCATACACATCAATAAGCACTGAAATTGCAATGTTTTGTTTTTGTTTGAAGTGTTGAACAACCTTGTTGGCAACAGTGTTTAATCGTGCCGTTGCTTTAAATTTACTCGACTGTATGAGCAGTTTTGTTATTTCAATACCGATATTTTTTCCTTGTGAGTTAGTAAAAAGATTATCTGGACTTTCACTTTCTTTCGGTTTGTTGTCTGTTATTTTGTTCTTAATGAGCCACTTTTTTCCTGCTTCGCTTTTCAAAAACAGATTAAGAAAGATTTTTTCTTCCCCTTTCTTACCATCTTCTTGGATAAGATATTTTCCACCCTTGTGAACTACCGAAGCATTTGGAAGTTGTGTGTTCATATCCTCATAATTTTTAATTGTCGTAAAGTTCCGATAATGTATCTTTTATTCTTTCATTCATCATCGCAATGCACGCTTTGTTTGCGGTGATTATCGCTTGCTCTTTCTGGAACATTTCTACATATTCCTGCTGTACGGCAAGAGGAGGTATAACGATTTCAATATTTGAAACATCGGTTTGATTTATGCTTGGATAAGCACCTTTGCCCATCATTCCTTCCATTTGATTTACAGCACCCAAACTTGAAACAGCATAATAAAGCCATTCATTTGTAAGTCGCTCATCTTTTGAATGTAAAACGGCGAAACCTGTTGAGGCAATCGGATTTTCTGGCAAATCTTTCAAAATTGTAAATGCTCGTAAATTTGGGCGAACTGTTGAAATAAGCGTATCGCCAACTTGTACAATTCGTCTTGCTCTGCTTGGCGCGTTTTCGGCCATGATTTTTTGAATCTCATTGATACCTCCAAAATTATTATTTACAGAAGAAATATCAATGTAACTTACTTCTGCATTTTTACCGTAAAGTTGCACAGGGTCAGCAGTTTTTTCATTTATTTCCGCCACTTCCCCCAACTTCACTATTTTCCAATCTTTTGCGGGTCGTGGGTTAAAATATGCTCTCTCTTTCTGCAAGTTGGCGATAACCTCACGAGCGGCTTCTATTGCCTTTTGCTTGACGGCTATCTTCGCAACAATTTCTTTTTGAACGGAAAGAGGGGGGAGAGGGATTTGGATTAACCGTAAATCATTAAATTTTAATTGACTTCTAACAGCACCTTGTGCTAATCGCAAAATTTCATCGTGAAATGTATCGTGCTTTATCAATGAAAATAAATAATTAGTGTCAAGTTTTGTTTCATCTATGCTAAAAACAACATACATAGGGCTTACACAGCCAATATTTTCTGATTGGTTTAATGCTATTGAGCCAACATTTATACGAGCAGGATTGTAGGCAAAATAATTTTTACGAACAACCTTATAATTACTGGTATCTTCACTTGCAACTCGCTTTGAGAATTGTGTATCAGGGTCTATAAAACCGTTTTTATTTGATACACTCCAAACAAGAATTTCATTATTATTTTTTACTCGTTCCGATTGTTCTGTAATATGGTTCCCAAGTGATACAATTTCGTATTTGGTTTCAATAGTTTTGCCAACTTGACGATAACGCTCGCCTGTTAGATTTACATCTTTATCATTCAGTATTTCTGTTTTCGGAATGGAGAAACTTATATTAGAGATTTTTAATCCCTTTTTAAAATTTTCAATATCTTCTAATGCTTGTGGTAGTTGGTTGTCCTTAATTTTTGAGCGAGTTTGAGATAAACTATAACCATCATTTTCTATTTTAATAAATAAAATATCATTCTTTGTTTTTGCGAGTTCTGTGTCAAGTAAAAGAATATCTGTTTTTACTCCTGAATAAGGTAAAAACACACCGCCGGGCAGGGAAATAACGGCAACCAATCCGTTTTGTTCCACAAGATTTTTCCGCAGTTGTTTGTAGGCGTTACCGCTCTGGAAGATAATGCCTTCGGGAACGATAAAGCCGGCGCGTCCTCGCGGTTTGAGGTGGGTGGCAATGTAATCGGTAAAAAGCACTTCGCTGCGGTTTGCCTGCACGCTGAATTTCTTGTGCGGCTGAATACCGCCTTTTGGCGTCATAAATGGCGGATTGGCAAGGATTATATCATATTTGTCGTTCCAGTAATCCTCGCTCGTAAGGGTGTCGTGTTCAATAATATCGGGCGTTTTGAAACCGTGCAGATACATATTCACTCTTGCCGTGCGTATCATTGTGGGGTCAATATCAAAGCCGCGAAAATTCTTGTGTATTCGTTCTAATTCTTGTGCCGTAAGTCGCTGTTCGTTGTTTTGCTGTCCGCTACTGTCTTTGCCGTCGTGCATTGCCATAATATGCTTGTAGGCAGCAATAAGAAAGCCCGAAGTTCCACAAGCGGGATCAATAATTTTGTTGTCTTTGTCGGGATTAACCAATTGAACGATAAACTCAATAATATGTCGTGGTGTACGGAATTGTCCTAAACCTCCCTGCGAACTCATAATCGAAAGCAGGTATTCGTATGCATCGCCCAAGTCGTCGTTTTCGCCGTGCGTAAATTTGTCCATTTCTTTGAGGAAGAGTCGCAAGGTGCGCGGGTCGTTGAATTTGAGCAAAGCGCCGCTAAAAATTTCACGAAAAAGTTGTGGCAAATTCGGATTTTTGTTCATGCTCTCAATGGCGTCGCGAAAAAGAATAAGTTGCTGTTGCCCGTCGGAACGCATAAGGTTGTGCCAGCCGTATTTTTCGTAATCACCCTGAAAATAGACCCTTTTTCCACCAAGCGAGGCGCTTTCGTCGTCAATATCGCTCATAAACTTATACATCAGGGTATAAGTGATTGTGTCAATCTGGTCTTGCGGGTTGGGCAGTTTGCCAACCAATATATCTCTCGCGCTGTCTATAATGTTGTGTATTTCCATATTTTATTTTTTATACCCTGATATTTTTGACAAAGATACAATTTTTCGATGAATTAACGCCTTGTCGTTTTTAGGCATGATTGGAGCTAACACGGCAAGCAGCCGATTTCCTTCGCTTTCGTAATACAGTTCCATATCTACGTCCGTATCTGGGTCTGTATCGGCGGTTACCGTAGTTTCAAAAACAAGCGTTCCGCTCTTTTTCACATATATTCTATACCAGTCAGCGTTGCCCGCTTCAAGCCGCCGGGTAACTTTATTTCCCGTGTTAATTGTTTCGGCAGAAGCAAATTGTTCTTCGCTCGCTTCAGTCAAAGTCTGAGCAAACGACTCAAATGCAGCGGCCAAAGAGAGCAGCACGCTAAACAGGATGATTACTGTTTTCATTGTACTTCCATTTTTGAATTTATACATCCTTTAATTATCTATTTTTAATTTCAATAATCTTCCGCCTGCGTCCAATACAAAAATTCGATACCCTTTCCACTCAAACAGCAATTTATCTCTGCTGTCTTTGTTGCTTCCGTACTCAAATAATTTTTTTTCGCGGCCTCTTGCGTATAGCGCGCCAAAACATAATTCCTTTTGTTCATTATAATCCGATACCAAAATTTTGAAATATTCACGACTCTCTAAATAATTTTCAAACGGATCCTCATACCATGCTGAAGCACTGTCTTCAAAAGATATGGAAAAGTTTCCGATAAGGGCTTTTTGCTCAAATTCAATAAAAAAGACTTTTCCAAAATCCAACTTTTCAACCACCAGATGAACGTTGTCATTGTTGATTTTTAAACTGAAAATATAGTTTTCAAATGCTATCGGATCGTGTATGTTATGGCCGCTGTAAGAATACGGAAGAGTTGTAGAAAATTTTTTGCTGCTGTTGCTTTCCGTTGCTTCTAATCTTAATTCTATTTTTGGCGAACGGTCCTGAACAATCAGATAAATTGGCTCTATACGCAATGTTTCAAACTGCACAGGCTGATTTTCCCGCCCGACTTTTAACGGTATCATCAACGGTTTATTTGTCGTCTTGTTTTGTACGCTGCACGAAACCGTCGCAAGGGCGCTTAACATAATGATTACTTTTTTCATAACATTTCTATTTTTGAAATTATACATCCTTTCTTTTCCGTATTACAAATGTCAAATTCTAACATTGTCTTTTCAATAACTTTTTTATACAAAACGGGTTTTCAGTAAAAATTTATCAGTTATAACTTATAAAAATCTTGAATTTTATTAATGATTCAGTTATAATTGATTTTTGAAAAACAACTAACTAAAAATCAAAAAAAATGATTGAAAGATACAAAGCAAAAATAACGAGGTACCGGCCATGAAAGTTATTTTTCACAATGATTTCTACAAAGTTTATACCGGAGATCCGGCAGCAGCGTCCGGTCGCATGGAAGCCGTCATCAAATCTCTGGGTGATAAATTTGAATTTGTTACTGCTGTTGCCGCTGAGCTTGCGGATATTGAAGCGGTTCATTCCGAAGGTCATATCGCAATTGTCCGCCACAATGGGTTATACGATATTGCTGCATTATCGGCAGGCGGAGCTGTTCAGGCAGCTACCCTTGGTCTGAGCGAGCCTGCTTTTGCCCTTATAAGACCTCCGGGTCATCACGCATCGCAGGACAGTTCCTGGGGCTTTTGTTTTTTTAATAACATGGCAGTTGCTCTGACTTGCCTTTTGACAAAGGTTAGGATTAAAACGGCAGCCGTACTCGATTTTGATCTTCATTATGGAGACGGAAATGTAAATATTTTATCAAGAAGCGGCGTTGTTACTATTCACAATCCTAAAGAGTCTAACCGTAAGGACTATCTTGAAGGGGTTGAGGATTTTCTACAAAGCAGTCGTGTTGATATTATAGGTATCTCTGCCGGATTTGATAATCATGTTAAGGATTGGGGCGGACTTTTAGAAACAGAGGATTATTTTGTAATGGGGGAAATGGTCAAGAAAGCTGCAAAAAAAACAGGAGCTGGTTACTTCGGAATTTTAGAGGGCGGCTATAATCACCAAGTTCTGGGACAGAATGTTCTGGCTCTGATAGAAGGGATGTCTGAATAAAATCGCAATTTTTTTCATAGGGCGTTGCCCTACGCTAATGATTATAAGGCTTTCAGCCTTTTTTTCTGTAAAAATCATGTAAATAATTATTTAACATTTACAAGAAGATTCTACAAACACCTTATTCTCCTTGCTTCAACAACTCTTCTACCTCATTTTTCAATAATGGCAAATGATTAACGACAATACTCCATAAAATATCCACCGCCAATGTATCATATCCATGAATAATATAATTGCGCGTATCTACAATTTTGCGGGCATTGGAAATCTGAATAGTATTGTTCGTTTTGAGTATACGGCTCATTGCTTCGCCAATAATTTCTATATTTCTTTCTACGCCACGCCTAAGCAATAAATTATTGACAAACACATCGTATCTTTTCGGAAATGTTTCAAAAAAAATTTCAATCTCGTCAATGGCCATTAAAATATCTTCCAAATGTTTTTTCATGTCATTGACCATATATCAAAATTTTTGAGTTTTCGACATTCTTTCTTAAATAAGAATTGCGGATAGGTTGTTCTTCCAACAGATCGACTTCGCGATGAAAAATCTCCTCCAATGAATATTTAAAATCAAAAAAATTTAAAAAATGGTCTTTGATTGCCTGTTTGTCAAAATCAACAATCAAATCCACATCGCTTTGCTCGTTAAATCTATCTGTAATAACAGAACCAAACGCGAACAATCTTCTGACATTATACTGCCGGCACAAGTCTGTTATCTGATCCTTATATTGGCTAAAATAATTCATTTTTTGTTTTTACCTAAACAAAGATAATATTTTTCTACAAGCCTCGCTCGTAAAAACTTACAGTCAGTTCTTTACTTGCAAAAATACTATATATAAAATTTAAAAACATGTCAAGCAAATCTTTATTTTTCTCTACTACAGTGCGGACAGAATGTTCTGTCTCTGATAGAAGGGATGTCTGAATGAGAGGATTTAATCCTCATACCCTTTGTTTAACCCCATCTGCGTAAATCTATATTATCTGCGTCATCTGCATGCCCTTTGTTTTGTCCTGCATAGTCTTCTAAAATTACAAATAAAATCTTGACACCATAAAAAAACTTTATATGAATTGTTACTTAATAATCAATAAAAAAGTCAGGCAGCTAAAATCAGAGTAAAAATGAAAAATATCAATAATAATAATAATAATAATAATAATAATAATAATAATAATACAAAATATATAGTCCTACTTGGCGACGGAATGGCTGATCTCCCACTTGAAGAACTTGGAGGAAAAACAGTTCTTGAAAAGTGCAAAACTCCTAACATGGACTTCATGGCTCAAAACGGAATTACAGGATTAACAAAAACAATCCCTGATGGAATGGCTCCCGGGAGTGATACTGCAAATCTATCCATATTCGGATACGACCCTGCTAAATATTTTTCCGGAAGAGCGCCGCTTGAAGCAATAAACTTAGGTATTGAACTTGAGCCAAAGGATACGGCATTCAGGTGTAATATTGTAAATGCGTCAAATGATATAATGAATGATTTCACTTCAAATCATATAGATACAAGATTATCCCATATTATTATTAATGAATTAAAAAACAAAATAACTATGCCCGACATAGAATTTTATACAGGCGTATCATACAGAAATATAATGGTATGGAGAAATTATCCCTATAGCGAAATTACACAGACTACTCCTCCGCACGATATACAGGATGAAAGCACTGATAAATACCTTCCGGCAGGAAACGGTTCGGATATTTTGAGAGAGTTAATGTATCAATCAAAAAAAATAATCTCCCAATCCGAAGCAGTACATGACGCCATGAAAAAATACCGCGGCAGCCCCGAATCTATATGGCTTTGGGGAGGGGGAAGAAAGCCCAATATACGGACTTTATCGGAGAGATTCGGACTTTACGGTCATACAATATCTGCAGTTGACCTTATACATGGTATAGGGAAAGCCGCAGGTCTTACTCCTCTTCATGTTGACGGAGTTACAGGTTATATAGATACAAACTATAAAGGCAAAGCCGACGCCCTGCTCAATGCGCTTGACAATGCAAATTACATATTTCTCCATGTTGAGTCTCCCGATGAATCTGGTCATAAAGGAAATATTGAGCATAAGATTAAATCAATTGAAGATTTTGATTCGCTTATAGTAGGACCGGTTTTGGAAGGGATAAAAAAATTCGACGACTACTCGGTATTAGTAATGCCCGATCATCCGACTCCCATCAAGATACGGACTCATACCTCTGATCCTGTGCCTTTTTGTATTTACAGCAGTACAAATCGCTTTAATAAAGAAAAAGAATTATATAAAGCGGCAGCATTTAATGAAAGGGACGCGGCAGCAACAGGTCTTTTCATAGATAATGCATATAAGATTATTGAGATAATGATCAACGGAACAATTAAAATATAAATCAGGAGGAGAAAGGAGTGTCTAAAAAACCGATATTTATAACGGCAATCGCTGCTATTCTAATAATTAGTTTTGTCATTATATTTTTTTCACTAAAGGGAGACACCATTGAATCTGCCATAAGAAGTTATGAAAGAGGAAATTATGTAAATGCAATAATCGCATTGAACAAACTTTTAGCAACTGCAGATTATGACAATGGAGAAAAAATATATTACTACCGCTGTAAATCTCTCAACTCACTCTCGGAAGAATTGGAAGAGGATTATGCTGATGAACTCGTTTCCGCATCGCTTGAAAATAAAGATAAGCCCGAATTTGAAAAATATAAACTAAAAATAGAAAAAAAACTACAGGCTTTAAATAACAAAACCGGAGGAGATCTTGAATTTATCCCTGAGCCGAAGAAAAGCAGAATAACCTCAAAGGGATTATTTTATAATGAATTTGTATCAAAATACAGAGGCAGCCAATTTATAGAGGATCTTGACTTTTATGAGATAAAAAAACTGGCCGTATCGGATCAGACGCGGGTCTTTGATTATATGAATAGTTTCTATAAAAAATATCCCGGCTCAAACTACACTCATCAGATAATAACAGTCTTATTTAACGCAATAAAAAACGGCGCGGTAATAACAACGTCAAACAGTGAATTTCTAAAAAATTTAATAAATGACTTTGCTGTTAAGTATCCTACAAGTCAGGAGGTATCTCATCTCTACACATCCATAGGAGACAGCGTTAATCTTAGAAATTCACCCGGAGTAACCGGAGCCCTTGCAGGAAAAACAGTAAAGGATGAACTTCTCATTCAAATAGAAAAATCCATGGACATGATGCAGGTTGGCGACACAAGGGATTACTGGTATAAAGTAGCTACACTGCGCGGAGTTAACGGATGGATCTTCGGCAAATTTTTAAAACCCTTAGATCTTCAAACAATCGCAACTTCCAATAAACAGGAGATCTGGAGTTTTGAGGATCATTTTGTATCATGGACAGACTCAAATACGCCTGAGAACTGGAATCATGTAAAGGAGAGTGATTCGGGGGCTATAAGTTTTAAAAAACTCACTTCAGGCAATATATTAATCTTTAATACAAAAGGTATTGCAGATACGGGTCTCTACAATAGAATCAATACATCAAAAATCTTTAAATTAATGGTAAGAGCCAAATTTATATCAGGCGCTCCCATAACATTAGCAGTATATGCATTGGAAAAAGGCGATATATTTTATATTAAACTTGAGGATGACAAAATTGAAGTAAACGGGAGAAGTATTCCGATAAACGGAACAGACTGGCATAATTACGAACTGTCATCCGAAGATGGGAAGTTCGGCATTTTATCAATAGACGGGCAGCTCATATCAGGCAGAATACCGCCTGAATCTAATAAACTCTTTAATAATCGCGGAGTTTACATACTATACCAGTCTGCCGGAAATATATCTTCATGCGAAGTGGAGTTTATCAAAATCAGATAATTTTTTATTATATTTTTTAAATTTTAAATAACAATATTCATTAATTCTTTTTAATTTAAGTATTGACAAAATACTTATTCTCAATTTATTATTAGAGTAGTAATATTTTTATTGATTTTTATATTTAAAATCAAAAAAGAGGATATTTTTAGTATTTATTAATAAATCTAAAAATATAGATTAAACCTAAACTTATGGAGACAAATGTTATGAAGATAACAAAAAAATTTATCAAAACACTAATTATCTTTTATATTTTCTCTACTGCTATAAGCTGTGGAAAAGAAGAACCGGTTCAAAGCACCGTCAATGAATTCCTTTTTAAAATCCAGTTCTTTGTTGGTGATGTTAAAATCTTAAGGGGAGACGCAGAGATATCTGTTAATCAAGGTGATCAACTAAATATTGCCGATACTATAATAACAGGTAGTAAATCATCAATTGATATACTTTATGGCTCATCAGGTATTATAAGGATAAATGAAAACAGCAATGTTTCAATAGCATCAATTGCAGATGATAAAAACAGTGATACTGTCATGAATATGGAAAAAGGAAAAGTATTTGCTGCATTTACAAAACTTAAAGGTACAAAATTTAATGTAAAAACGCCTACGGTTGTAGCGTCTGTCAGAGGAACAAGTTTTTCGCTTGTAAGCGATAAATCCGGCGCAAAGGTTGCAGTATTAAAAGGAACGGTTACAGCGGAACCTGTTAAAGACGGTAATATCATTGAAGATAAAGCAGTAGAGGTTCAAGCAAACCAAAAAACAGATTCTATCAATGAGGCGTCAGTTGATAAAATAGCTGCCGGGAAAAAGACTATCACTGTATCAAAGTTGACAACTGCTGAAACAACTGATCTCTACAGTGAAACAAAAAACCTTAAGGACAGCATTGATGCAATACCGGATATGACAGCAGAAGAAAAAGAAGCTATGAAGAAAGAGATGCCGTATGGTACTGGTGAAAAAACAGTTGTAAGTCCTAAAAAACAAAATGATACCAATATCAAGGCTCAATCAGACAGTACACTTAATGATAAAAAGAAAGCTGCTGAAGAGGTAAAAAAACAAGCGGAACAAGTTAAAAAAGAGAGAATTTCAAATATTCCGACTATGTAACTTTTTTAGACAATAATCAAAACGGGACTTAAGTTTTGGAGAGAATTTAAGTTTACGAAAGAAATAGAACGAGAGAGAACGCAAAACGGGCTGCCTGCTTAGGCAGCCCGTTTTGTTTGCAGTTTAAGTTGAGAATTTTTCAAACCATTATTATAGTAAACATTCTCCTCATTTCTTAGCGTTAGCTTCCTTCATTTCAACTTCAAAATTGATTGTGATAAAGTTGTCGTTTTTCTCACAGTATAAAAACATCTCTCCAAAGCGGTTGATCCAGCCCGCCGCATCACTGTTGCCCTGCATGCTCATCTGCATAAGCATCTTCATAAATGAATTCTTCTTTATGTTGAGAATAAAAAACGTCTTATCATTTATCATATCTTTATATTTTCCGCTTTTGACTGTTGTAACAGTACTGCCGGCTAAACCGCTTTTCATTAACACTGAGCTGTTCCCTGCATAAAGACCCCTCTTATCATAGCTGACAAAAAGTCTCATTCCGCTTTCATCTATAAACCAGAAACCCTTATTGCTGCCGATCTTCTCTTCTCCAAACTTCTTTTCTTTAGAGTATTTTGTTTGAAAATACTTTTTCATCTTATTCCACAGTTCTTCAATTTTAGCCGAATCCGTCATAGGTATAAATACAAGAACGTCACCAAATCCTCCAATTGCCGAATTTGAATCCTGCGATATTATATTCATGCCGCCATTAATGTATGGGAGGAAATCCTTTTCAAAATCTACCCCTGTTTCATTTTTCATCTGTTCTTTGAGGCTGTTAAATTGCTGACACCACTCTACCTCGCCTTTGCAGAAATTATTTATATATTTATAATCTAACGAAAAAAATATTGTAGAATCGGCTGTCGGTACATAGATCGAACCGGCGTGAACTCCGGTTTTCAAAAAATCCAAGTATTGTTTTACGTCTTTATTATCTTTCGCAAGCTTTACCGAAGCGTTTACATGAAATTTGTTTTTATCAAGAGTAAAACCTGCAGAAATATAATCTACCGTATCTGAAAATGACTGTTCCGCAGAACTCAGACCTGCGATAAATCTTTTAGTCACAAATACATTGATATCATACACTCCGCCTATCCTTGTTAAATAATCTTTATAGTTTTCATCAAGTATGAGAATGTCTTTGCGGGATTCTTTAGAATCAACAGCCCTTTTAATTATATCACTGTTTGAACCGATGATAAGATATTTGTATGCAGCGGTTACATACTGGTTTTTTTTCAATTCATATACTGTGAGGTTTTTATACTTAGCTGTCGCATTGGAACTTGGTAAATCATCAGAATTCATTTTCTTTACTACTTCTATAAATCTTAAAACAGCCTCCTCTTCATTTAAAACAGGTATAAGAAGAAGATAAGCGTCATCCGTATTATCTTTGTCAAAACTTGCAAATGAAGCGGCTCTGTCCGTATCAACGCCGGCGTTTTTTAAAGACTTTTCATCAAGAAAATCTATTCCCGTATTTTTTTTAAACTCATCCCTTTTTGCAATAAATTCCCCTCGCTGTTTTCCATCCATAAGATTATTGACTATATAATTCATTGTTTTGATTAGCTTTGATATCTCTTTTGTTTTTAGAAATATGTGAACGCTTGAGGGTATAATAGATTCAATATCGCCTGCCATCTGCCCAAAGGATATAGAGCATGTCAAAACAAACGCAATTATAACAAAATATACTTTTTTCATCAGCCTCCTCCTAAAAAAGTTGATTATTAAAATCAGAATAAATTAAGTAAAGATTATACCTTTAATATGGTCAATCTATATAATTAACCTGTAAAAAATATATAATTTTCTCTATTACATAATTAACTGTTCTTTATAAAAAATTTAAAGTATTTTTTTAGTAATATCGTATATCAATATAATAAATGAAAAAATAGTTGAATACAATATAATTATTCCTCATTTTCGATTTAAATACAAAATATTAGGAGTTTATAATGAGTTCCGTTGAAATAAAGAAAAGCTATGAAGAGATAAATGAAAAGATAAAAAAAGGTAAAGCTGTAATTGTAACGGCAGACCAAATGCCTTCAATTGTTAAGAATGAAGGCGTAAAAAAAGCCTTTGAAAAGATAGATGTTGTTACAACAGGTACGTTTGGTATAATGTGTTCATCGGGCGCATTTCTCAATTTTGGTCATACAAAACCCCGTATCAGAGCAACTAAGACATACCTTAACGATGTAGAGGCTTATTCAGGAATTGCCGCTGTAGATTGTTACATAGGCGCAACTCAGGTCAAAGAGGATGATCCTTTAAATAAAATTTACCCGGGTACATTTGAATACGGCGGAGGTCATGTAATTGAAGACTTAATAGCAGGAAAACATGTTAAGGTCAAACTTCACAGCTATGGAACAGACTGTTACCCTCTAAAAGAATATGAAAAGACAATAACCATAAATGATTTAAGAAACGCCCTTTTGTATAATCCAAGAAATTCATACCAGAATTATAATACGGCAATAAATTGTTCAAAAAAAATCATATATACATACATGGGTATATTAAAACCCGATATGGGTAATATAACATATTCAAGCGCAGGGCAGCTAAGTCCGCTCCTTAATGACCCGTACTACTGGACAATAGGTACAGGGACTAAAATATTTTTGGGCGGAGCGGTCGGAGCAGTAACATGGCATGGAACTCAACATTCGCCTAACGGCAGAAGAGATGAAAACGGGATGGTTACGGAGGGATCGGGTACAATCGCGGTATGCGGAGACATGAAGGAGATGAATACTAATTATATCAGAGGCGCATCAATAACAGGATACGGATGTTCACTGATGGTTGGAATTGGAATACCTATCCCGATACTAAATGAAGATCTTGCATACTTTACAGGTCTTTCGGACAGAGATATTAAAACGCCGATAATAGATTATGGGATAGATTATCCAAATGGAGACGTCAATGTTATTAAAGAGGTAACATTCGCAGAACTAAAATCAGGGAGTGTTGAACTGAATGAGATGAGTATTCCGTCGTCTCCTCTATCAAGTTATCCTAAGGCTCTGGAGATTGCCAATACTCTCAAAGGATGGATCGAAAACGGTTTTACAATCGGGATACCTCAGATACAAGTACCGACTGTTCCGTTCAATAAAAAATAGATGAAGCATAAAAGCAGATTTTACAGAGACTATGGAGATACATGTTCGTTCAATGTTAAGCTTCATACATCCGATCTTTTTATCAGGGCGGATAAAAACCTGAAAGAAGAAGCGTTTGGCATATTAAAAAAAGTAAGAGGAGAGCTTGAAGATTACATTGCCGGACGCGATGAGTTCCTTCATTCACTTAATCCTGTTGACCCTGACGGGAACGAACCGCAAATTGTATCCGAAATGCTTATTGCATCATCAACTGCCGGCGTAGGACCAATGGCGGCAGTCGCAGGAGCAATAGCTGAAAAAGTCGGTGCAGAGCTTTTAAATTTCACAGATGAGGTAATTGTCGAGAATGGAGGGGATATATGGCTGAAATTGAATCAGCCTGCTGTTATAGGAATTTATGCTAAAAATATATATTTTAAAGATAACATAGGGATAAAGATTGATCCTGATAAGACACCGTGCTCTGTCTGTACCTCATCCTCTAAATTGGGACATTCTATAAGTTTTGGAAAGGCGGATTCAGTAACAATTATCGGTAAAAAAGGAGCGCTTGCCGATGCTGCGGCTACTGCAGTCTGTAACATGGTTCAAAGCCGTGACAACATAGAAGATGCCTTGAATTTTGCAGTGTCAATAGACGGAGTAAGCGGCTGTATTATTATATTAAATGAAATACTTGCAGTAAAGGGTGATATTGAACTTGTTCCGTTATGACGAGAGGTCTTTCGGTTTTTAGAAATTAAACTTGCTTGAAAAAAATCTGACATATAACAATCATTGCCTGTAATTACATGAAAATGAAATACTTTGAAATAAAGGTGAGAGAATGAAATCTGTAAATGTATTGTTAATTTTTAAAAAAGAGATCATGTACAAACCTATTATATACAAAATAGCAAAAGATTTTGATATAACCTTCAATATCCTTGAAGCAAAGATATTCCCAAAACTTGAAGGAAGATTAATCCTCGGATTACAGGGAGATGATGCGCAGGTCAACAATACCACAAACTATTTTAAAAATGAAGGCGTTGTTGTTCAGATACTTGCAGATATGATAGGTCGTGATGATAAAAAATGCGTTCATTGCGGCGCTTGTACTTCAGTCTGCAGAGTTGACGCTCTCTGCATAAACAGAGAAACTATGAATGTGGATTTTTATCCTGAAAAATGCGTAGCATGCGGATTATGCAGACAGGCATGCCCTGTTAATGCCATGTCTGGAACTGCCATAGACCGCGAATTTTGATAAGGCATTGATACATTATTTGGCAGAAACAGAAATAAAAATCATCTTTTTCAGTTAAACCTTCTACCCTTTTTTATCCATCCCTTTCTAAAATAGCGCGCAGTAATCAAAACCGCCTGAAAAAGCATAGAGGCATTCATAGACCACCATATTGCGTGAGAACCGAGATTAAGCCATATTGCAAATATATAACAAAGCGGAAGCCGAACTAACCACATACCTGAAACTGTTATTATCATTACACTCCTTGTATCGCCTGCGCCGTTTAAAGAACCGCTGAGTATCATAGACCACACCATGAAAGGTTCGCTTGCCATGCTTATATAAAGATAATACTTACACTCATTGATAACATTAGGGTTGGTTGATAAAAGCGATGCCAAAGTTTCTGCATTTAATATTACAACAATAATTAAGATGATGATAAATATCACACCTGTAAAGGCTGTTGCAATACCTGCGGCAAATGCGCTGTCCTCTTTCTTTTCACCCAAAAAATTACCGGTTATTACAGCGCTTGAAAGTGCGAAAGCAAATGCAGGCATGAAAATTGCAGCTTCGATTCTGCCGCCGTTTGCAAATGCGGCAACAACATCAACGCTGTTTTCAGGGAGCATAGCCACAATCATATAGAGAATTGTATAACCGGCAGTCCAGGCTATTTGATGCAATCCGGAGGGCCAGCCGATAGATACAACACTTTTAATAATATCAATGGAAAAAGTTTTTATCTTATCAATAAGTTTTGCAACATGAATAAAATTAACTATACTGCCAAAGAGGTAACTAATCGATGTTGATAAAGTAATACCCAAATATCCAAGGGGCGTATAGAATACAAAGATAAAAGTAAGCCCTATATTTAAAACACAGACAATTGCCATTGTTACTAAAGACTTCTTCACATTGCGTGTAGCCCGTAATATTCCATTTGAATTGATAATAAAATAGTGAAAGAGCATACCTCCTGCAAGAATCATTATTAAAGACTTGCATATATTTTTAAGTTCTGCAGGTATATTCATTATGCTCATAGCAAATGGTCCCAAAAAAACGCCGAGTACACTCAAGGCTAACCCTGATAAAATTATAGTCACCAGAATCGAGTAAACAGAATCTGAAAACCTCCGTGTTTCGCCGGAGGTAAATTGTCTTGACAGTACCGACACAGTGCCGACGGTGAGCGCATTAGCCAAAACTATAAAGATCATATAGACTTGAGAAACAAATCCTATAGACGCCTGATACTCCTTGCCGAGTTTTCCTGCTATATATATATCAGTGAGGCTTATTAAAAACTCAAAGACCATTATAAAAATCATGGGCCAGCTTGTGGACCAACTCCCCTTAATATGACCTTTAAAATCTTTAAAATTTATTTTATTGAAAAATGAAGAATTTATCATACGGAATTGTATTGCTCATATTTTTATTTGTAATGTCGAGGATTACTATAATCTGTCAATGATTTATTTTATACTTTTACACTCATTTTTTGTTGACTATTCAACTCATAAGTTGTAATAACGATTTGTGAATGCTCAGGAAGTTATAAAGTTACTTAAAAAAAATGGATGGGTACATGAGAGAACCTCAGGATCACATTACATTTTTTATAAAGAAGGTGTTGTTGAAAATATTTCTGTCCCTGTTCATGGCAATAGAGATATTGCAAAAGGTACGTTACATATAATTTTAAAAACAGCAGGTTTAAAATAAAAGGAATCAGGAATAAAAAATGGAATACCCGGCAAAAATAAAATACAGTAAAGAAGATAAAGTATTTGAAGTTAATTTTTATGATCTTAAAGGATGCTGTACCTATGGAGAAACTTTGGAAGATGCTTTAAAGTATGCTAAAGAAGCTTTAACAGGATGGTTGGCCGTCTCTTTTGATAAAAATAAATCAATCCCTCAACCTTCTAAAAGATCAGGTAAAGATGATTATTACATATCACCTGATCTCAATGTGGCATTTGCAATAAAATTAAGAGACGAGAGAAATAGGAAAAAGTTATCTCAAAAACAGGTTGCCGATAAACTGGGAATTTCTCATCAGGCTTATCAAAAGTTTGAAAATCCTAACAAGGCTAATGTCTCCATAAAAACTATAATGAAGCTTGAAAAGGTTTTAGAAAAAAATTTTATAAAGATTTAACAACTGATTTTATGACAATTTTTAAGACAAAAATTGTATAACTCCTCGTAAAATCAGGAGTTATATGTGACAATTTATTAGACAATTTATATATGACTGTTGTTCATGCTGCTTTTTTCTTTTTCCACGGTTTTAAAACCGATATGACAGCCATAAACAATAATAAAGAGACTTGAAGAGTTCCCCAAATTTTAATGTTCATTATATTATTTAAAAATTCAGGATTTGATAAAGCCGCGCCGCGCAAATCGCGGGCAATATCTACATTACCGTTAAGCCATGGACCAAGCGCAAATGTCCCAAAGAGGATTTGAAGTACTGTCATAATCCACTTTACAATCAACCAATTGTGTTTAAAAAAACCCCAGTTAGTAAAAACTCCATAAATAATTCCGGCAACAAAACAACCGAGCGCGCCCGGTATTATTAGAAAATCATCAACTACCTGCATAGAACGAAATTTCATATAAACATCATCGGGCAACAGGGGATCTGCGACAAACATCAATGTAGTAAGCGCTATCCCGCCTCCGATCCACATTATAAAAAAGAATATATGCGCTATTTTCAAAATTTGCGTCTGCTTTGAATTAAATTTTTTCATAAACACCCCGGATTATTTTATTCCCATCGACCATATATTAAGCGTCATGTATGAGAATATTTGCATTTAATTATAAGTCAACATATTCTATTTATTTTTAAATCTAAAATGTCAAGTAAATCAAAATAAAGAAAAAGATTGACCGCAAGCCGTATATATAGTATCATAAAAATTGTCCTTTAATAAACAATGTACTTTAGTTATGAAAAATCGGAGCTGTATAGAAATTATTTTCAACTAAGAGGATTTTATGAAAGCCGGAATAATTGGCGCAGGCAGTCTCGGTCTGCTATTTTCACACTCATTTCATGAAAATAAAATTGATTTTGTTATATATGAAGTTAATAAAGATGTCGTTGATGATATTAAAGTAAACGGCATAAATCTATTAAAAGACGGTATAGCAGGAAGAATAAACCCTGCAATAAATTTATCTCCTGAAATATTATACGACTCTGATATTATATTTCTTTTTGTAAAGAGTTACTCAACATCAGATGCAATTACAGACATCAAAGACCATATAAGCCCAAATTCAATAATAGTCTCCTTGCAAAACGGACTTGGCAATGTAGAGGAGATCAAAAAATTTATTGATATGAATAGAATAGTCTATGGTTCAACAACAATCGGCGCTGCAAAATCATCACATTCAACAGTAATTGCCGGCGGTTCCGGGATTATAAATATTGGCGGAGCAGATAAAAAAAATATAATAAAAGTAAATTCTCTTTTGAAAGAGAGCGGCTTTGACTCTCATATCATAGACGACCCTGATTCGGCAATATGGAATAAAGCCGTTATCAATGCGGGAATAAATCCGATTGCAGCAATTCTGAAAATTCCAAACGGTGAAATCCTTTCAAACAGTTATGCTCTGACCCTGCAAGAAAATATTATCAAAGAGTCGGTTGATGCAGCAACGGCAAATAATATAAATATAAAATTTGATGAAATATTACAAATAACAAAAGATGTATGCAAGAAGACATCTGAAAATCTATGTTCAATGCTTCAAGATATTCAAAACAAAAGAAAAACAGAGATTGACAGTATTAATGGAAAAATAATTGAATATGGAGAGCTGGCAGGTCTAAATATGCCATTTAATAAATCACTATGTCTGCTGATAAAATCTATGGAAAATATTAAGTGAATCCGACAGCCCTGTCTCTCCCCTCCTCCTTGGCGCGGTATAATGCTTTATCGGATCTATCTTTCAGTTCATCTACAGTTGAGGCATAATCCGGAAATGTAGCAAACCCTATACTGCATGTAAGCCTCAACTCCTCATGTTCCTGAAATCTTAATTCCCTCATAGCTCTGCATAAAGAATCGCATTTACTCTTTGCAGATGTATAATCAGTATTTGGAAATATAAAAAGAAATTCATCGCCTCCATATCTTACAAGAATATCCTCCGGATCAAATGTATCTCTGAAAAGTTGAGCGGAAGCGACAATTATTTTATCACAGAATTCCTGTCCGTATTTTGCATTAAGTTCTCCGAATCTATCCAGATCAAACATGGCGAGGGTTAAGCTGCTTCTTTCCGCCTTTGCTTTATTGACAAGACCATCAAAAAATTCTTCTAAGTATCGCCTGTTAAAAAGACCAGTTGCCGTATCTGTAATTGCCCGCTTGCGGGACTCAGCGCTCCACTGAACCATTTGCGCAACAAATGCCCCGACATTCATAAGCCTTTCAACTATTATTGAAAGCATTTTGTTCATGATCTTAACAGCGCATTCAGGCATGAAACGCGCTATCTTTATTAAATCATCCTCGCGAAAAACTAAAAAAACACTATCTTCAATAACACGGCATGTTGCGGATCTGGAAGCTCGTTCAATTATAGACATCTCTCCAAAAAAATTTCCTTTCATTATTTTAGAGAGGATAACCTCTTCACCATCATTATCAATAATAAATATGGATACTCCGCCATCAACAACAATGTACATCTCGTCACCAGGGTCACCCTCCTTAAATACCAATTCTCCTGTCTTAAACTCCTTTCTCTTAATTTCAGATGCAATAATATCTAACTCTTTTTCAGAAAGTTCGGAAAAAATCGGGACACTTTTTAGGATGCTGGCGTTATCTATATTACTCATTAAGCAGTGATATCCTCCGGGAAAAGAATAACATTCCCGCCTTTTGCTCTTCCGATTAAAGGAAGTTCATGAGCCTTTAATATCAGCTCGTCAGAAATGTCGGCATGGTTTGGATACACTGCAATACCAAGACTCATTGAAAGTTTTACATTACCGCCTTTAAGCGCTTCAGAGATATCAAGATTATTCATCATCTCAAGAATCAGTTCGCCTTCATGATAAGCTCTGTCCCTGTTACAGCCGGGAAGAATTACTCCAAGTTCATTTCCCATATATCTAAAAACAATCCCTTTCTCCTCCAGAAAATGGCTAAGGGCAATAGACATGATTTTCAATGCGTCATCTCCGGCTTCATGACCAAATGTATCATTTATAAACTTAAAATTGTCAGGCTTCATGAGTATAAGACCGACAGGTTCAGAGCGATTCTGCATGAATTGAGGCAGAGTCTCTTCAAGATAAGTTCTATTATATAGTCCTGTTAATTTATCGCCATAGACCTGACGCTTTAATTCCTGAATTAGCGCGGAATTTTCTTTCACAAGGGAGTTTGCATTTCTTATTCTATGTGATATTACTTTTAAAAACTCATTAAGAATGATTGCAGCTATCCTTGGGCGATCCTTTAAAACATCTCTAAAATTCTCTCCTTTACGGGGAATCCTAATAAGAGTTGTTTCGCATGAAGCTACTCCGGTGTCTCTAAAATCAGTATTTGTAAAAAATTCAAGCTCACCTATGATGTCTCCCGGAATAAGTTCTGCTATGATTGACGATCCCTCATACTTATTTGTATTTATTATATGCACTGAGCCCGATACAACAATATATAAAACGCCCGATTTATCCCTTTTTGAAAATATCTCTTCGCCGGAATTATATGTAATGAAATCCGAATTTGTACAGATAAAATCAAGACTTTTATCATCAAGTGATGAGAATATTTCAGTTCTTAACAGCCATTCTTTTTTCATAATAAAGTAATGCTTATAGCCTCTTAAGATTAAAAATACTTTAACTATATATTTTCAATTTATGATCATGACGAATTTTTGTAAAGAACTATACTTTGCCGACGTTCCAAAATTTTATAGCACCATTTAAATTCAAATATATACAAAAATTAAATTTAGATTGTATTATTATAACTATTTTTAACAAATAGATCTAAAGTTTTTCATAGATAATATCAATACAATTTTTAGAGAGGTTTAGATGAAAGGTCGGAAAAAAACTTACTTGGCTGCAACACTGCTTTGCTCATTAACAATTTTATCATTCATTCTTATATCCGGAGTTTTCTGCAAAGATAAAAATCCATTCGGTTCATCAGGGCAATCTCCTCTAAGAAAGGGCGACTTAGTTGCAGATGCAACAAAGATTCAAGAGGCTTTTAAAAAAATTTATGAAATAAATAAAGACAGCGTAGTATTTATAAGCACAGAGCAGACTATGAAGATGCCTCAACATCCGTTTTTCAATGATCCCTTTTTCAGAGATTTCTTTGGTCCAAGCGACAGACAGCCTAAGACTCAAAAGCGTACAGGTCTTGGAACAGGATTCATAGTATCCGAAGACGGATACATCTGTACAAATTATCATGTTGTAGCAGGCGTGGATAAAATTAAAATAAAAGTTAATAAAGACAGTTATGATGCAAAGCTAATCGGACTTGATGAAAAAACAGACTTAGCCCTCTTAAAGATAGACTCAAATAATAAACTCACGCCTGTATATTTTGGCGATTCCGATACTGTAAATGTCGGCGACTGGTCAATAGCAATAGGAAACCCGTTTGGTTTGGACAAAACATTTACTGTAGGAGTTATAAGTTCTGCTGCAAGACGCGACCTTGATCTTATGGGAGATTCACAGACTCACATTCAAACAGATGCATCAATAAATCCCGGAAACAGCGGCGGTCCCCTGCTGAATATCTACGGAGAGGTAATCGGCGTTAACAGGATGATATATTCCCAAACCGGCGGCAATATCGGTATTGGTTTTGCCATCCCGATAAATACCGTAAAAAATGTTCTTGAACAGCTTAAGCTGCATAAAAAAATAAAACGCGGTTTTATAGGTGTGCAGATTGTCCCGCTTACCGAAGAGTATGCATCTGAGCTGGGACTAAAAGATAATTCGGGAGCTCTTGTAGGACAAATTACGGAAGATAGTCCGGCAGCTAAAAGCGGCATATTAACGGGCGATGTAATAATATCTATCAATAGTAAAGAGATAAAAAACTTTAGCGACCTTATTAATGAAGTAGAGAATACGCCTATAGGGAAAACTCTGAAAGTAGAGGTATGGCGAAATAAATCAAAAATAGCTCTCTTTATAACAGTTGTGGAGAGACCGTAAATGTCGGAAGCGTGATTTTTATGTCAAAAAACAATGGGCTCGCAGATGACGCAGTAGATGCAAGGCATGCCTCGTATCTACTGGATTTTTGCAGATAGGGAAATATAAATTCAGATTTAACACAAAATCTGTTATTGTGTATTTATCTTTTCCTTATCTGCGTTAATCTTGTGCGCCCCCTTGTTTAATGACATAAATTCCTTACCCGTACTTCACCTCCAAAATAGCACCAAATCGCATAATTTACTAAAAAAACTAAAAAAAATTCAATTTTTTTAAAAAATTTTTTAACTTTACTTGACAAAAAATACCATAATTGTTAGCATCCATATTAATTGAGTGCTAACAATTAAAAGAAAATAAAAGGAGGATTATTATGAAATTTATGGTTACAAGAAAAAATGACTACTATAAACCGGAATTGATATCTTTTAGAGAAGATATCAATAGACTGTTTGACGATTTTTTTGGCGTCAGACCGGTTGGATTGCGTGAACAGGAATGGCTTCCTGCTATGGATGTTTATGAAGATGAAAATAATATCTACATAAAAACCGAAGTGGCAGGTTTTCACGAAAACGATCTGGATGTATCGATTGATAATAATATACTCTCAATATCCGGCAAAAAAAGTGAAGAAAAAGAAGAGAAAGAAGGAAAAAATTACATTTTTTCAGAGAGAAGAACCGGCTCTTTTTCCAGATCTATAACTCTTCCCTTAGGGATTGATCAGAAAGAGATAAAGTGCGAGCTTAAAAACGGCGTACTTGCAATAACCGTAAAGAAAGCAAATCATGAAAAAAAAGAGAAGATTCAAATTGCGGTCAATAGTTAATTATTAAAACTTAGCGCGACTATGTTAGGCTCAGCGTAATTATTTACGTACTTTGTCATCGCGAGCCGTATTTAAGTTTGTCAATACTACAGAATAAACTCGGCGTGGCGATCCAGTGGAATATAATCCAGCAGGATAAATTAAGACTCTGGATTGCCACGCGCAAATTACACAATCTATACTAAACGGGCTGAAGCGCTCGCAAAGACATAGAAAAAATGTAACTAATTACGCTGAGCCTAACATAGTCGCGCTGAGCCTGACATGTTATCCGACTTCTACTCTTTTTATGTCAACTTTTTCAAAACGGCAATAACATCGGAAGGAATTTTATATTTTCTGATAGAATCAAACACAAGGCCGCCATAAAGAATCAAAAAATAATAAAGCTCAATCTCTTTATTCTTTCTGATAACAGTAAGTAATTCTCTATAGCTTTGATCAGATACGTCAAAAACAAAATTCATTGTCGGCGTTGCTCCGCGAACCTGATTTATGAGTGAAATTCTGGCTATATTATTATCAACAGAAATATGCCATTCGGGCGTTCTGTCTTTAACTTCCAATATAAAATCTTCATGGTCAATATAAAAAAATTTAACATTCTTTTTATGTCTCAGGAATAATGAGACGCCCGGATATTGCGATCCCAGATAAAAAAACTCCAGCGGACCATCTTCCGGGAGAAGCTCATCCGCTTTAACCGTTTTTAAAGCTTTAAAAATGTCTTCTATCTCATATTTTGGTTTGTACAAGCTGTTATTACTCATTGATTTCTCCAAATATAACACTTCGGGGTGGGGAGATTCGAACTCCCGACTTCTTCGTCCCGAACGAAGCGCGCTACCTGGCTGCGCTACACCCCGCTATTTGAATTGAACCTGTTTTTATATTGATAAGTCAATAATTTTATTTTAATACCTTAAAAATAAATAGTTTTTGTATTAATAAATTTATGATAAATTATATTATAAGTATCAGATGTAAAGTATTATTAAATTTATTATAAATCATTTCACAAAAATAAAATACGGTTATAAAAAGACAAAAATTTTTTAATTGTCAATAAGTCAATTTTTGTGAGAAAAAAGTTATAAAAAAAACTTGCACCTGAAACTATAATTCATATTATTACTATTTATTACTATTTATTACTATTTATTACTATTTATTACTATTTATTACTATTTATTACTATTTATTACTATTTATTACTATATTTAAGATAAAATTGGGGTAGAAATAGTAACTTATATGCAAATTTGTTACATATATGAAAAGTTCAAACGACAGGATTAAATATGAACCTTGATAATGAATTGTACTCGCCATATATAGAGAGTGGAATAATAAAAAAAGATAGATATAGGATATTTAACAGTCTTATTAATCTTTTTTTCAATAAGATTGACATTGATCAGGAGAGCATACTAATAGTCAATGAACACTCCGCAAAAGGAAAAATTGTCTATGCCTCAATGCAGACTTCATTCACCTCCCTTTATATATTGATTAATCAATTAAAAAAACATAACCTGCCAATACCGGCTCTTGGCATTGGATTTATCCCATATACATATCAAAAACTCATTATAAAATCTAATGAAATATTAACCTATATTAAGAAAACACTTAAACCCGACAGCTACAGTTTTATTTCAAATCATGAATACATTTCAAGAACTCTTAAAAAAGAGAGTGTCGCTTTTTCTATGTTTTCAAGAAAACTTTTTATTAGAAGATATGTTCAGATAAAAACAGATGTTATTGAATATCTGCTTGAGTTACAAAAAAAGGATGATATACCTATCTTAATCTTCCCACAAGTCATATTTTGGAATAGAAATCCCGAAAGATCAAATTCAATTTTTACATCAGACGCAATAGCCGACAGAGGATTTATTACAGGAATAATAACTACGTTGAAAAGCGTAACCCCTGGTTTTACAAGAATTGGAAAACCAGTTAACTTAAAAGAGGTATTAGAGAGTCAGGGCGTAGATGATATAAAGCATTTAGCAAGACAGATTCGCAACAACCTGATAGATATATATAATTATGAAAAAAGGAGTGTACTTGGACCTCAGATAAAAACTCAGCAGGAGATGATGGAAAAGGTTCTCTACCACAAGAATGTACTTGATGTGATTCAGGACGAAATGAATCAAGGCGTAAATAGTGAAAGAAAATTAAGGAAAAAAGCCTATGGATACTTTAAAGAGATAGCCGCAGATTTTTCTATTCTTTATATTAGATTTTTTAAAGCAGCCAGCGATTATCTATTAAAAAAACTCTTTGACGGGATATATTTTGATATAGATAATTTTAAAAAAATAAGAGAAGCATCAAGTCATGCGCCTGTTATAGTTGTTCCCAGCCATAAGAGTCACATGGATTATCTGATTGTCTCCAGTATGTTTTATTCAAAGAAATTAATCCCCCCCCACATCTTAGCAGGCTCAAATCTGACATTCTTCCCAATGGGTAAAATATTCAGGAGATCGGGCGCTTTTTTTATGAGAAGAACCTTTAAAGGGCTTAATCTCTATGCGGCTGTATTTAAGCAATATGTCAAAACATTGATCAGCGAAAACTATTCCATTGAATTTTTTATAGAAGGGACAAGATCAAGAACAGGCAAAGTGGTAAAGCCAAAAATGGGGATGCTAAAATATCTCATCGAAGCCGTAGATGAAGGATATAATAAGGATCTGGTTTTTGTACCGTTAACTGTAAATTACGACAGAATACTTGAAGAAAATTCCTATCTAAAAGAGTTAAAGGGTAAAGAAAAATCCAAAGAGTCCACAACACAGTTTCTAAAAAGCAGAAAACTTATTGAGAAGAAATATGGCTATGTCTATATGGGATTTACAGATTCATTTACCTTGAGCGATATAAGAGAAAAATTATTAAAAGAAAAAAATATAACAAATATTGACCTGTTAACCGAAGAATTGGGATACTACATTATAAGGAGAATAAATGAAGCTGTTATAGTAACGCCGTTTGCTATAATAACAGCATCACTTTTAAATACAACAGCCCGGGGTTTTACACGGGACTCCATAAAAAAGAAAACAGAATCGCTCCTGTCATATTTAAGCAAAACAGAATACAAGCTGAGTGATACAATTAAAGACAAATCTATTGATGAGATTATTGATATTGTTTTAAAATCATACTCAAATGACGGTATAATTGAGAGAGTTAAAGTATATGATGATAAAAAGAATGACGATGAAACCACAAAGGGCGATCTTTATATAATAGATCATGACCAGCGTGGCAGAATAAATATATATAAAAACAGCATCATACATATGACGCTGCCGTTGAATATGATTTCATTAGCATTATTAACTACATCCAATAATAGCAAAACCACAGTTAATAAAACTTGCGCAGAATTTGAAAAAATGAAAGATATATTCTCAATGGAATTTGTTTATCAGGATATAATGAATGATACAAATAGAGCCGTTGAGAACACGCTTTCCTATCTTGAAAACGCCAATATAATTAAACGTCAAGGAAATGATATTCTATTTAATGGTACATATGAGGAACTGAAATTCTTTGCAGGGATGATACAAGATTATATAGAATCATACCTTATTGTCATAAATACAATTTCAGATTATGAAGAACGGAACGTATCAAGAAAAGATTTTATTATTGAAATAAGAAAACGCGGAACAACCATGTATCATCTTAGTGAGATTCAGTGTTCCGAAGCTCTCACAATAATAAATTATAATAATGCGCTTGATAAATTCATTGAAATGAATATTCTGCAGCAGCATGGCGACAGCAAAAAAACAGAGATAGCAATAACTAATAAAAAGTATATATCGGCAGTAAAATCTACTTTGTCCTGTTATTTAGACAAGGTACGAAGTAACTGATTAGTTACAAAAAATTTTTAGATATTTTTTATCAAAAAAAAGATTGAATTTTATAATTAATATATATTTTAATATAATTAATTAAAGAACAGGAATATACATGAGATATTTTACTCCATACATTGTAACCGCTGTTGTTATTATATCAATTGTATCAGCTCTGCTTATCAAAACATACAAACCCAAAATCAGAGATTACAAATATGGAAATCCCGAATATGAAATGCTGATTCAAAGCTTCAAAAATACAAGCTTAGAAAATATAACCGTAAGACTATATATGGGAAAAGATAATTATGGCGGTTCTTTGTGGTATTCGGTCACTGTTGAAAAACCTGATGTTAAAGAGACGCAAATATTTGCATCATTCGGAGAACCGGTCATTGATAAGGTATCTATAGTTGATAATAAAATTAAACTGACTACGGGAAAAACCTCTATTGATATACCTGTCAGCGAGATCGATGAAAGAATTAAATCACCACTTGCATATAACAAACGTGAAGAATTAAAACCGGAATAGAACTCACCCTATTAAATATGAACCTGTACCAATAGCTATCTGCTTATTATCCTCACCCAGAAACTCCATCTGAGTAACCGCAACCTTATTGCCGGCTCTTACGACCTTTGAGATACACATGAATTTGTCGCCTGCGCCGGGTCTGAGATAATCTACGCGCATATTTAATGTACTCATAAGGCTGAATCTCCTCAACATCTCCCAAACTGTTACATCTTTCATAGTACTGAGTGCGTGAACCTGCGCAATAATACCGCCTGCTAAATCAAGCACTGATGATATAACGCCGCCATGCATTATTTTTTGAACATAATTACCATACAGTTCAGATCTTGCATTTATTGATGTCACAGCTCTGTCAAGGCTTAACTCCGTAACTTCAATACCAATGAGTCTGTTGAAAGGCATCTTATCATTATATGCATGCATTAATAAGGAGAAAATACGATTTTTTGTTTCTTCGTCAGATAAATCAGGCTTTGTATTTAAGAATTCATTATCTGCATTCTGTTGAGTGAAAGCGGCATCAATAGCTTCTTGTAAATTGTCCATAGCAGTAAATAATAATTAACACTATCACTATTCAAGTGATAATGATAATGTTAATTATTTGGAATGACTTTATTGTAAATTATAAATATCAAAATAATAATTTCTTTCTTTTCGTTTAATAACTACATCCCAGCCTTCATTGTCATAGAAATTTTTAAAATTCCTCGCCATTGGGAAAGTCATTACTAAGGTCGGATTTATTGTGCAAAATCTTGTATCGTCCCAATTAGTTCTTTTCATTGTCTCCCAAGCTGTGGCAATGACATGTTTTAGTCCGGCCTCTTCTGTAGTTGTAAGCGATACTCTTAAATCGTTTAAAGAATAACCTGCCATTTTAATCTCCTTGAAAAAATAATAAATATTTTTGTATAAATTAAATAAATAATAAAGTATAATATGTCAATACAATTATCGACATTAACATCTTTTTTGCTTTTATTTGTCCACATTTAAAAATAAATTAGTATAAATTTCAATAAAAAATTGTTGAAATTTTATATATTATGCAAAATGTTTCATATAATTTGCAGATAAATTGGAGGTATATTATGAATATAACAGTTCTTAACGGAAGTCCTAAGGGTGATTTGAGCGTAACAATGCAGTATATACGATTTATTGAAAAAAAATTCCCCATACATAAGTTTAATTATATTGATATAGCTCAAAAGATTAATAAAATAGAGAAAGATAAAGAACTGTTTGATTCGATTATAAATGACATTAAAAATTCTGATATTGTTATTTGGGGAACGCCTCTTTATGTATCCCTTGTACCTTCACAGTACAAAAGATTCATTGAGTTGATATATGAAAATGATGCTGCAGATTCTTTTACAGGGAAATATGGCGCTGTAATTACAACTTCTATTCATTTTTTTGACCATACCGCCCAAAACTATCTGCGAGCTATAATTGAAGATCTAAACATGAATTTTGCCGGAGGATTTTCTCCGGATATGTATGATCTAATGAAAGAAGAGAATCGAACAAAACTCCTTCAATTTGCAGAATCCCTATTTCAAAGCGCTGAAAAAAAACTTAAAACGGCAAAATCCTTTAAAAAACTCAATTACGCAATGCCCGAATATAAACCCGGTTTGCCTGCTGCAACAGTAAACTCACGCGGTAAAAAAATACTTATACTTTCGGACAGAGAGTATAACAATGACAATATGTCAAAAATGATCGACAGACTCTACAACGCATTTAACGCTGAGGCTAAAAAAATTACCCTCTCAAGCATTAATATAAGCGCCGGCTGTCTTGGCTGCTGCGAATGCGGAATTGACAACAGATGCGTTTATACGGGCAAAGACGGCTTCATAGAATTTTATAACACAGAGATTAAAAAGGCTGATATTCTAATTTTTGCAGGAGAGATAAAAGACCGATACCTTTCGTCAAAATGGAAGCAGATGCTTGACAGATCTTTTTTTAATACTCATATGCCGACATTGACAGGTAAACAACTCGGATTTCTCATATCAGGTCCATTGAGCGATATTTCCAATCTAAGGGAAATACTTCAGGCATACGGTGAATGGCAAGGCGCAAATTTAGTAGATATAGTTACAGATGAAAACAGACCCGAAGAGATAGATGAACTCATAGATAATCTTGCATTTAAACTTATACAATTTTCCGAAACAGGCTATGTCCAGCCTGTAACATTCCTTGGAGTTGGGGGCATGAAAATCTTCAGAGATGATGTTTGGGGAAGATTAAAATTTGTATTTCAGGCAGATTTTAAGTACTATGAAGAGAACGGAATATTCGATTTTCCGCAAGATGACCAAAAAACTATTGAAGTAAATGCAAAAATGATAGCCCTGACTGAAAATCCCGAAATGAGAGAAAAAGTAAGGAAGATGATTAAGACTGAGATGGTTAAGCCGATGAAGCATATTGTTGAGAGTAAATAATCGGCAGCGGAAAACTTCATCAATTGCACTTTATTTTAGACCCCTTTTTTTATTTTTATTTCTCAATTTTGCGGCATTATTGTAAATCTCTTCTATTGTCATATCTTCAAATAAGTTTTCCTGCCATTTTGTATAATCAAAAGTTTCTTTCTGTATGAGCATTATAAAACGTTCAGCTTCAATTAAACCTAAATTTTTTATCAATATATTCATACCTTCGTTTCTTATTACCGTATCTGTCTTCATAATTTTTCTACTCCTATGGAAAACTGTCTTATAAAATCCAATGGATTTATAATCTTTATATCTGAAATCCTTTTATTCAATAATTTTCTGTCTGTTGTTAGAAAAAATTCACATTCCCCTTCTATTGCGCAAACAATATGTAAAGCATCTTTTCTTTTTATATTCTTTTGACTCAATGCTTTCCCTCTAACTAATATCTTTTCTATTGGATCTATATCCACAACTGCTATATCTTTCCAATTTAAAAACGCTATCTTTCTATCAAAAAACGGATTAGAAGAAATCTCATAATCCATCATAAAAGATCATGCGAGTTCAAAATTCTTATTCAATATTTCATTTTGTATAAAAATTTTTGCTTGAGCTTCAAGATGAATATTAATATTAGTTTGGTCATCATAAGGTCTGTTAAAGCAACAATTATCTAAATATAACCTGTTTTTTACCAATTCAATTACCCTCAAATATTGAGCATATATATGCGATTTTTTGAAATATTTTTACACAATATCATATCAAAAAAATATTACAATAACTTTTGATGTATATTATTTTCCCCAATTTTTCAAGTCTTATGTAAATTTTGTCAATCTCTTTTTACTCGGCGTCACAGCCTGTAACATTCTTTGGAGTTGGGGACATGAAAATCTTCAGAGATGGTTAAACCAATGAAGCATATTGTTGAGAGTAAATAATCGGCAGCGGCGAAGCAAAACAGATTAAATGCAATGCACAGCATACAATGGAACAGATTTTATGTCGTTTTCAAAGCCTAAGTTTTTTTGCGAAATGCGGATTGCAAAACGGGAATTATATTTTTTTGAGAATAATGCCATACTGCCGCTGCGGGTTCTGACTCCTTTTTTTACTTCAACGGGTACAACATGCTCATCGTGTTGAATCACAAAGTCAATTTCGGCTGTATCTCCGCTTTTCCAGTAAAACAGCGGAATAGAATTTGCGGTAAAAGATTGCGCTACAAAATTTTCGGCAATTACCCCCATGAAAGTATTGTCGGCTTCAATGGACGTAAGTATCATTTGTGCAGGCAAGCCCGAATGCATGGTCAACATCCCTACATCGCTCATATACAATTTAAAATCGCTGAAATCCTGATAGGCTTTGATGGGAATCAGCGCATGTTCTATTTTTTGACACTTCAACGCTATGCCTGCGCTTTGCAGCCACTCGATTGCTTCACCGAAAATACTTGCCGTACCGCCTTTTTGTACAACTTTATACTGAAATTTTCTGTTTTCCTTTGCCAATTGAGTTGGGATAGAATTGTAGCAGCTGCGGATTTTCATAGCGGTTGTATTGGCTGCATATTTTGCCATATCTGCAATGTATTCGTTAAGAATCAATGATTGAGGATTCTTGATGGTTAAAAAACTGTTGTGTTCCAAAAAATCGCTAATCACGGCAGGCATCCCGCCAATGATACAGTAATGATTGTACATTTCCAGCGCCAATTGGTGGAGCGGTTTTGGAAGAGGCGCCATCTCGGAATAACAGCTCCGAATTTCTTCTGCAAGTTTGTCTTTTCCGAACGCCCACAAAAACTCTTCAAAATCAAACGGATACATATTCAATTCATCTACTTTGCCCACAGGGAAAGAATATTTTTCACGATTGACTGCAACCCCCAGCAACGAACCGGCAGCCACAACATGATATTGCGGCGCCATTTCACAAAAATATTTCAACGACAGCAAAGCCCGTTCGCTTGCTTGGATTTCATCAAAAAAAAGAAGCGTTTCGCCGGCAATAATGCGTTTATCCGTATGTGATTCCAGCATTGGAATCAGAGTCGCCGGTTCAATATTGCCTTCAAAAACAGTTTTGATGACCGGATTGGTTTCCAGATTTATATAAACAATACCGGAAAAATCCGTCTTACCAAATTCGTTGATGCTATAGGTTTTACCTATTTGCCGCGCTCCGTTCACCAATAAAGGTTTTCGAGCCTTGCTTTGTTTCCACTCTTTAAGAGCGGTTGTGATTTTTCGCTTCATTTTATTGAATTTTTCGATTTTCTGATTTTCTGTAATACAAAAAGTATCAAATAGTTGGAAAAAGTCAATATATTTTGATTTTTTCTGAGTTTTTTGTAAAAAAGCTCTGACCCTCTAACAACCTGCATCCTGTAATTTTTGATTAAAAAAGTCTTTGGCAAAAAAAATTTTTAAAAAAAATCAACTGTGAACGTTTATATAATTAATTAAGTTAAAATTTTATAGACACAGAGTTAGTTATATGCTGAATAAAAAATCAGAAGCAAATCTGGAAATTGCAAAGCTATGCTTGGAAAAGGAAGATGAAAACTTTTTCTCCGTAGGAGTTTCAAGGGCGTATTATGCAATTTTTCAGGCAACAAAATATTTACTTGAAAAAAATTGTTTTGATTATAAAAAGTTTAAAAGAAATGAGCCTAGAGCCAGGACGCAAAGGGATTATGCGCACGGCAGCATAAGTATAGCATTAGAATATTTTTTGCTAAATAACGGATTTAACAGTCAAGATGATTTAAGGTTTATAAAGGAAGTGTATTCAACTTACCGCAAACTTGTCCCGCCGTTATTCGACAAAAAGGGTTTATAAAGGAAGTGTATTCAACTTACCGCAAACTCTATGCTTGGAGAATAGATGGTGATTATGAAAAAACCTCCATTAGTAAAAAAGACTTGAAAGATGCTATTGAGTTAGCTGAAATATTTATTAATGAACTGAAAAAATACAATTGGTGAGGATAAATTTATGAATATGACTAAGAAGGTTAAGCAACTGTTAAAAAAACATGTAAATATTGTAAAAAAAATGTATCCAGAACTTTATATTGAAGCTGATATGATTGGCTATGATATTTTAGTTTATATTGATTCTCTGGATATTTCTAACGAAGAAAGGTATAAAGACTTAATGTACGATTTTATTAAAGAATATCACAGAAAAGGATATTTTGATATTTACTGGGGAGTTCGTTCTTCACTAACCTGCGACGATCTTAGCCTGTTAGAAGATTCTGATAAAATATCAAGTAAAGAAAATTCCAAAGAGTATGTAATAAACTTTTAATTTATCGTAAGAGGCTGTCTGATAAGTAACAAGAGTAAACGATAGGTAGATTATTACGTCATTGCGAGCGCTCAGCCCGTTTAATATAGATTGTGTAACCTGCGCGTGGCAATCCAGAGCTTTAATTTATTCCACTGGATTGCCACGCCGAGTTTACATTGTTTTACAACGAAACTTAAAACAGGTTTCGCAATGACGAGAGCCCGCAATCTACGCAAATAATTCCATGTCATTACAAAAAAATTTAATATTAAAAAACGCTTTCCGGTTTTCCGTGACAAACTGATGTCTTGTACTAACAGGAAAGCGCAAGCTCAAATTTTGCAAGCAGTGTACGGCGCATTGTGATACGCCACGAAGGACACTTCAACTTGCAGGA
>Ga0268262_10000799_pt1 | contig 40891 bp, 40 predicted proteins | sample TergutNc150P3_FD_190354 | JGI IMG/M metagenome (GOLD analysis project Ga0268262, IMG submission 190354) | Nasutitermes corniger P3 segment gut microbial community from laboratory colony in Florida, USA - Nc150 P3 (SPAdes) (version 2) | ecosystem: Host-associated > Arthropoda: Insects >...
GCCCGCCGCCGTACAGTCGATAAAAGTCGCGGCTTGCGGCAACGGAGAGATATTGCAGAATCCCAACACGGCCAGCGTGGCATGCGTGTCGTGCTCCACCGCGTGTGGTCCGTCGCCGCAGAGCTGCAATACGCAAAGCTGTAGTATTTCGAACGGATCGTGCTGGTATACGGGTTCTACGCAGACGCGAAACGTGGCTTGTACGAACGGGTCGGGAAATACCGACACGGTTGCGACGTGCAATGGGTGGAGCGCATGCGGCAACGGATTGTTTAATGTCTCTTGCAACACCGGATACACGTATAATGGCAGTACATGCGCGGTGGCGTATCATCCCAACCTTACAAGCATATGCACTTCTGGCTTTATAGCAAACGGTTGCACTACTAGATCTTCTTCAGCCGGGCAATATGGAACATTTGATATTACCGGATGTCCGGGGTCAATACTGATATATGGGAATTCTCGATGTGCGAATAACAGCGTCGGAACTGGGAATCATGGCACTCCGTCGAGTACCTCCGGCGGGAGTTGCTGGTGTCAATTGTGCTCTAATAGTTCCAGGTCATCGTGTGGTCTGTGGCTGAATAGCCTCGGCTGGGCCAATGCGACAGGCTGCGAGCCCGGTTGCGCGAACCTCTGCGCTGGCTTACCCCTCGATATTTACAGCGAGGATATGCGGAAAGATCTCTGTGCGGCCCCCTAGTCCTTGGGCTAGCGCGGCATTATCAAAGCGCCTCACCACATGTATGTGATGGGGCGTTTTTTGGTTGACTTTTTTTCCGATTTTTTGGTATACTATCGCATGTAAAAAAGTCTTAACAACGGGCGCCCATAGCGCCCGTTGTTTTTTATCCAGCCCCGCCGCCCATGCCGCTTTCCAGCGGCCTGGGCTTGCTGTCGTTGTTGTGGACAAATGTAATATTCGTCTTATTTCACATGAAATAATAAAGGATTTCTACCTGCAGAAATTTCTGCTGACGACAAGTTCGGGGTTGGTTCTTCCAAGGGTTCTTGCCGAGCCGTAGAATACCATGGCGTACCTTTTCCCATTTTTTGAAAACATGCGCGCGCTGGATGTGAAAAAAATATTCTTGGCCCTGGCCGCGTCGTAGTCCACGCACAGCTGGTCCGGCGGAAAATCCTCGCACAGTCCGTTTCGGACGGCATACGGCATAAGATTATTTTCAAAGGCCCAAACGGCGTTGTCTCCGGCGAGCAGGCGGTAAAGCCTGCCGTCGTTTATAAATATCTCCCTATAGTCCGGGTTGCATGCGTCCAAACCGACCCACCCTATCAGCGCGCAGTCTATGCAATATTTGTCCCGAGACCTTTGGGCTGGCGTCGACGCGGGCGCAGATTGCGGCGGATCGGCGTCGTCCGCGTCGTCCGGCGGCGACGATCTTTTGGCGCCGAGATATTGGTTGTAGAAAATTTCGGTCCTTACGGCGAATCCGCTTTGCAGGTCGTTTTTGCCGACGGTTTCCAGCCCGCTCGATTCCACCCCGAGAACCTTAAAGCCGTCCTGCTCGCGAACCAGCAGCGCCGCGCCGGAATTTCCGCCGACCGAATCGCAGTTGTGCGCGACCAATTTGTAGTTGTCGAATTTTACGGCGCCGCATCCGGCCGATAACTTCAACCGCTCGGAATCCCCCCAAATCGGCGCCATGCCGCGGCGCGCGACCTCGGAATCTATGCTTTCCCACATCCCGTTCATGCTTGTCGACGAGGCCTGTTTTTCCGCGGCGTTTAGGGAGAACTTCCTTTGCGTCTGCAACAGATAGATGATAATCCAGCGGATGTCCTCGATTTCCTGGTCGGACAATTTGCGCAGGTCGCCGAACCCGGCGATCTGAACGCCGCCGCGTATCGCGGTGCGCGGCAAGACGCCGAGCGGCGACGCGCCCGGCCCGAGAATCCCCGCCGCGTCAAGCGCCCTGTAAAGCGCCCAATCCGTATCGTTTTCGAAATAGCCGGACGCCGCCAGCCGGGCCGAGAAAACGCGTCCGTCCGAATTCTTAAAGGACATGATTTTTTCCTTCGCGCAATGCTCGGCCGTCAGGATTAAATCCCTGGCGACATATTGCGCGGTGCAAAAGGTTCTGTCGGGTCGGCCCGGCCGCAGTACTTTCAGCGTCAGGTTGAAAGGATAGTCCGACCAGTTTACGTACTCGCGCTTATCGACATTGTAAACGTTCCCCACGCCTGCGCATAAAGCCCCGGCATACAGGCAAAAAAGAATTGAGGAAAGCCTTCTCATACGGTTAGAATTATATCAGAAAAACAAATATCCGTAAAGCGCACCCGCTTTTTACTTTGCGTTTCCATAAATTTATTATATTATGATGATGCCGCGGATGACCACCACGGCGGGGTTTAATATCCTCTAACAGGTTGCTAACATTTAACAGCGTAAAAATTTTGCGGACCAAACAACTTCGGTTGGGAGGCTGCAAAATAAGGCGGCTTGCCGCCGAATATGCGCGCTATACCTGTTATAGATATTAACTCCCAACCGCCTTTCGTCGTGGCGGCATTTTTTATAAAGGGGGATAAAAATGCAGTGCGAAAATCATTTATGCGTCTTTTGGAAAAAAGATAAATGTATATTGAACAAGATCTCGCTGGGCATTTTCGGGCAATGCGCTGAATGTATCTATATTGACATAAGTCCCAAAGTTATAGAAAAACAAAGGCAACAAATGTTGAAGTCATACCGGGAATACCTGACCGGCGTCAATACCAATTCACTAAACGCCAACAACTAATCACTATGCTATTGCATCGTCTGCAGCCAGGGGATTATCGCGTCCAGGATGCGCCCGGCGGTCGGCACGGCGTTATGGGCGGCGGTTTTCTGATGACCTTTCGGTTCGTCGAAAATTATCAGCATGGACCATTTGGGGGCGTCTATGGGAAAGGCGACGAAGTAGGCGGTTATATTTTTCTCGGCGCTGTATTTGTCGCCGATCCATTTTTCCGCGGTCGAAGTCTTGCCGCCGATATAAACGTCCTTGATCTGATTGGCCGCCTGCCTGCCGGTGGTTTCGTTTGTCTTGTACATGATCATGCGTATCTGCTTCGAGACGTCCGCGGGCACGACGCGCCTGGTCTGGGGGATATAGCTTCTTTTATAGATGGTGGGCGGGACGTACCTGCCGCCGTTGACTACGGCGTTCGCCGCCAAAAACGCATGCAGAGGCGTGGTCGAAATGCCGTGGCCGAAAGCCCATCGGGCGCGATCTATCTGCGTCCTGCTGGACGGCAGGCTCGTACGGCCGGTTTCGCCGAAGTCCGCCACGATGCGCTCGCCGAAACCAAGCTCTTTGAAAAAATCTATCTGCGCGCCGTCCGGCAGTTCCAGCGCAATCTGCGCCGAGCCCGAGTTGCACGAGTTCTGCATGATCTGCGCGACGTTCATGTTCGCGGGCGTGGGATTGAATCCCGGCGCCTCGTTTATCTTCTTGCCGCCGACGAAGAACGGCCTGGCCACGTTGAAAGTCTTCTTGACCGACATTCCGCTTCTAAGGGCCAGCGCGGTGTTGAATATTTTGAAGATGCTGCCCAGCTCGTAAGTGTCGCGCAGGATTCGAAAGCGCCATCCGGCCTGATTGTAGCGGCCGCGGTCCTCGGGGTTCGGATCGAAGTCCGGCAGGCTGGCGGCGGCGACGATCTCTCCGGTCTGCGAATTCATTATAATGCCCATCGCCGCGGCGGCCTTGTATTCGTTCATCGCCGCGGCCAGTTCGCTCCAAAGCACCGATTGAATGCGGGCGTCCAAAGATATCTGCAACGGCTCGGCGTTCGACGACAGCCGCGCGTCGGCGGCCTTTTCCACGCCTATGCCGTTGCCCACGGAGTCGATGTATCCGACTATATGCGCCGTCGAGTTGCGCTTGGGATATTCGCGGGTTTGCGTCTGCAAAACCACTATGCCCGGAATCTTCGCCGATATTACCCTAAGGGCCGTCTCCTTGTCGATTTTTCTTTTCAGTTCTATGTCGCCGCGTTTCGATTGGATCTTGGCAAGCGCGTCGCTTACGGAAATTTCGGGAACGATTTGGCGGATGAACGCCGCCGCCGCGTCCGGGTTCGCGACCTTTCTCGCGTCAAGACGCAGGCTGTACGAGTAGACGTTCTTCGCCAATATCTCGCCGTTTCTATCGATAATGTCGGCGCGGGTCGGCGCGGCCGAGTTGGGCCTGGGGGCGCGGCTTTGCGCGCGTCCGCCTATGACGCCGAGCCTGACGGTCCAGGCGCCCATGAAGACGAACGCCCCCAGCACCAGCGCGATTACGGCGGCCATCCGCCAGTTCCTGGGACGCGAGCGCGGGCCGGAATACATGGTTAATATGTCGTTTCCCAGTTTAATCATTTCATGTCTTTTACGGCCACGGCGCGCCCCGTGCCGATAGGCCTATAGTGCGGGAAGATTTGAATGACGATCGGGCGAAGCCGCTCCGGCTGAACCAAGCCCGAGAATCTGGCGGACGCGTTGGCCAAGTCCTGTTCGAGCGCGACGATCTTCTTATTCGCCGCGTCCAGCTTTTTTTCGTCCGCGTAAAAAGCCGCGTGGAATGCGGCGATGGCCAGCAGCGAAAGCAGAAAAAAGCCGAAGCCGAAAGAAAAAATTGTCCGCTCGTCGTCCGACATAAAAAAATCCTTTGTTGCGCCCGTTTCCGAGCTTAATTCTATCACAAAGATTCCAGGTATTCAATGACCGCGGCGCCGCCGTGAAGCCGCTGCGCGCCGAGATCGAGGCCGAGCGCGGGAAATTCGGAAAAGGCAAGGCCCGCCCGCTTGATGGACAAAAGTATCGCGACTATGCCGCGCACCATGGCGGAATCGGCGTTTGCGTAAAGCTTGCCGTCCGGCGCGGGATAGATTTCGACCTTGCTGGCGCAACCTTTGATTTCAACGCCGCGGCAGCCCGCGGGAATCGGCGGCAGGGTTTTTCCGATATCCATCACGGCCTCGAGCCTTTGAACCGGATCGGATATGGATTTGAGCAAGGATTTTATTTCGTCGAACGTCATTACCAAAAGCATCGCACATCCAGCCGGGCAAGTCAAATATTGTGATATGTGATAAGTGATATGAGGGGTCGGCGTTGCTTGATCAATTTTCCGCAAATTCTGCATTCATATCACATATTACATATCACATATCACTAATGTCAGTATGTTTTCGGGGCGGCCTGGTTGATTATGTTTTCGGCGTCGTAATATTCCTTCGGATTGTCCCAGTTCAGCACCTCGTTCAGCGCGCGCGCCGCCTCGATATACGCTTTCGCATAGATCTGATACTGCTCGCGGTTCTCGGGGCATCCGTGCGCCGCCAACTGCGTGTACAGACGCGCCCCCAGGACCTGGGCCCTTATATCCGTGCCGCTGCTGGACGACGATATGCCCGTCCCGTTCAGCGCCTGTTCCACTATTTCGCAGGTTCTGACAGGCTGGACCCCAAAGGCCGACGCCGCCGCCAGCGCCGAATAAGGCGCAGAAATTATCACAGCCAACAACACCGCCGCTTTTTTCATTACTCAAATTATATCAGAATTCAGGGAGTTTGTAAAATCTTACGCCGAACTACCAATCTATCGGCGATTCGCCATGCGCCGCCAAGTATTCGTTCGCGCGCGAGAAATGCTTGTTCCCGAAGAATCCGCCGCTCGCCGACAAGGGCGACGGATGCGGCGATTTCAAAACCAAATTCTCGTCCGCGTTTATAAACGCCCCTTTCCTCTGCGCATAACCGCCCCACAAAATATACACAATGTTTTTCCGCTTTTCGTTCAGCGCCCGGACCGCCGCGTCGGTAAACGTTTCCCAACCCTTGCCCGCGTGCGACGCCGCCGCATGGCACTGGACCGTCAGAGTACTGTTCAATAGCAACACTCCCTGCCTTGCCCAATCCGTCAGGTCCCCGCCCGTTTTCGACGGCCGTCCCAAGTCGTCCGATATCTCTTTGTAAATGTTCAACAGCGACGGCGGCGGCGGCGTAGGGGACTTGACCGAAAAGCACAATCCATGCGCCTGGCCCGGCTCGTGGTACGGGTCCTGTCCGATTATAACCACTTTTACTTTATCGAACGGGCACAAATCGAACGCCGCGAAAATGTTCCCCGGCGCGGGATAAATCTGTTTCCCCGCCATATATTCGCCGCGCACAAAGTCCGTCAGCGCCGCAAAGTACGGCATGTCCCATTCCGCCGCCAGCGCATCTTTCCACGACTGTTCTATCTTTACGTCCATCTTATATATCTATGTTCGCGTTCAGCGAATTGTCCACTATAAAATCCCTGCGCGGCTCGACCACGTCGCCCATCAGCATACTAACCACTTCGTCCGCAAGCGCCCTGTCCGCAACCCGGACCTGAAACAGAGACCTGTTCGCCGGGTCCATCGTAGTTTCCCACAGCTGGTCCGCCGACATCTCGCCAAGACCCTTGTACCGCGTTATCGAAAGCCCCGCGCGCGCGTATTCGAACGCCGCGTCCAAGAGCGCCATCGCGCTATGCATCACGCGCGTCTTGCTTTTCACCGTCAGCTTTATCGGCGCCGCGAACAGCGCCGTCAATTCATCCCGGCCGGACAATCTGTTAAACGCCCTCACTTCCCCGCCGTCCAACGCGCTTTTCGGCAACGTATAATGCTCCCTTACGCTGCGGACCGTGCGATCCATCAAAATACCCTCCGCCGTTTCCGACACCCGCCAGCCCTTTTCAGCCTCGTGCTCGGCCGAATCCAATATGCGCCCGGCCAGCGCGTAGTCGGGACGGCCCGACAGAATCCCCGCCAGCGCCAGCGCCTCGGCGAACCGCACCGGCAAGACGCTCACTATCGGCGACAGCGTATGTTTCATCTCGGAAATCATTCCCAAAATTCTTTTCAAATCCGCGCCCGCTATCTGCGTCCCGTCCCCGGCCGTTATCATTCCGTCCGCCGATAGCGCGTCCATCAGGTAGTCCGTCATTTCGCGTTCGTCTTTCAAATATCTTTCCTGGCGGCCCTTGGACACACGGTAAAGCGGCGGCTTGGCGATATACACGTAGCCGCGCTCTATCGCCTGCGGCATGTGGCGGTAGAAGAACGTCAAGAGCAGCGTTTGAATATGATTGCCGTCGACGTCCGCGTCCGTCATTATTATGATCTTGTGGTAGCGGATTTTTTCTATGTCGAAGTCGTCCTCGCCGATTCCGGCGCCAAGCGTCGTTATAACCTGCGCGATCGTTTCGGACCCGAGCATCTTGTCGAACCTCACCCGCTCGACATTCAAAATCTTTCCGCGCAGCGGCAGTATCGCCTGGAACCTGCGGTCGCGGCCGGTCTTCGCGTTGCCGCCCGCCGAGTCCCCCTCGACTATGAACAATTCCGTCTTGGCCGGATCGCGCTCGGAACAGCCCGCCAATTTCCCCGGCAGGCCCCCGAGGTCCGGGCCGTTCTTCTTGCGCGACAAATCCCTTGCCTTGCGCGCCGCCTCTCTCGCGGACGCGGCCTCCAGAATCTTGTCTATTATCAATTTTCCGACCTGGGGATTTTCGTCCAGGTATTCGTACAGCAATTCGCTTACGGCCTGCTCTACCACCGGGCGGATTTCGGACGAGACCAATTTGTCCTTGGTCTGAGAACCGAATTTCGGATCCGGAATCTTGACGCTCACGATGCTCGTCAGCCCCTCGCGGAAATCCTCGCCCGTCAAGGCTATGCCGAACTTCCCGCCGCGCTCGCCTATATACTTATTCAGCGCGCGCGTAAGCCCCGCGCGAAAGCCCGCAAGATGCGTGCCGCCGTCCCTGTTCGGAATATTGTTCGTAAAGCACAGCGAGGTTTCGTTATACGCCGTAGTCCAGTCCAGCACTATTTCGACCTGCGCGTCGCCGTCGCGCTTCACCATGTGAATCGGTTCGGGCGTAAGGAGGCTTTTCGATTTGTCCAAATAAGTCGCGAAGCCCTTCAGTCCGTCCGCGGAATGGAATTCCAGCTTTTTCGGCTCGGCCCTGAGGTCCTCGAATATTATCCTGACGTTCGCGTTCAGATACGACTGCTCGCGCAGCCAGGTTTCCAGCGCGTCGAATTCGAAGTCCGTAAAAGTGAAGGTTTCCTTGGACGGCAGAAACGTTATCTCGGTGCCGCGCTTACCCTTATCCGCGTCCGCTATCTTTATCCCGCCGGACGGCGCGCCGTCCGCAAAAGCCATCGACGCCTCTTTCCCGTCGCGCCAAATCCTCAGTTCCAGCCAGCTGGACAGCGCGTTCACCACCGAAACGCCGACTCCGTGCAGGCCGCCCGACACCTTGTACGCGCCGCCCTCGTCGTTGTCGAATTTGCCGCCCGCGTGCAGTTCGCACATCACAAGCTCGGCCGCGCTGCGCCCGGTCTCGCTGTTTATGTCGAACGGGATTCCGCGGCCGTTGTCCCTGATGGTAGCGCTGCCGTCCGGATTCAGCGACACGTAAACCGTGTCGGCATAGCCCGCCATCGCCTCGTCTATCGAGTTGTTCACAACCTCGTAAATCATATGATGCAGGCCGTCGCGGTTGCCCACGTCGCCTATGTACATGCCGGGGCGTTTCTTCACCGCCTCGAGCCCCTTTAAAACCTTTATCGAATCACCCGTATAACCGCCAGTATTAGCCATTTTTTAATCCTTATCGTGCCCAAAAAATATAGCAATTTTTAATGCCTTCTTCAAGTAAAAAACCGCCTTCGAAGGACTATTTTTTATCTCTGTTTTTTCGCTTGATTTTGTTATAATTTTATTGTAGCAAAAAGGTATCCTATGAAATTCAAACTTATCTATTTCGGCGAACTTATGACCAATCCAAAAAAGCGCAGCCAGCACGTCGCGGATATCCGCATGCAGTTCCACCCGCAGCTTAAAAAACTGGCCGAACACAGCCCCTGGACAAACCTGGCCAAATACATGCTGCCCAACCCCACCAAGTCCCCCATCTCGACCAGGCATATCGGCGGCATAGATTGGAACCCCATCATCACCCCAAACCTGAAGCTTTTGGCCGAGCTGGATATTCAGCTGCTGCACCCGGAAATAGTCGGCGTCGCCAGGTCCGACATAGACAACCGCGTCAAGACGCTGATGGACGGATTGCGCCTGCCGCAAAACGAGCACGAGGTCGGGCAAAATACGCCGGACAACGCCGGGCCGATCTTTACGCTCCTCGATGACGATCATCTCGTGACCAAGATTTCCGTGAATACTTCCCATCTGCTGGACGACAAATTATTCGCCGCCGCGGGCAAAAGCAAAGAGTCGTTGTTCGTCATGATCGACGTCAATGTGCGCGTCGCGGAAGGGAACTTGGAGAATTTGCCGTTTATGGTGTAGGATGTGATAAGTGATATGTGATATGAGGGTTCGGCGTTGCTTGACCAACGGCGCGCAAATTAAAACGAACGCGGCGTAGCCGCGACCTTATTTCATATCACATATCACTTATCACATATCACAAAAAATGATACATGCTGAAACTTTCTTCGCGTTGGAAAAACAATTGATCGACCGGGGGCTCGACGCCGATCTTGATTCGTTCGATGTGATAAAAGAGCGGCTGAAGACAAAGGCACCTCTCAATGCCGACGAATTCGCGCGTCAGGCCGCGTACGTCGTTTTGGCCGGAGGCTTCTCGCAAAAGACAGCCAAGAAAGTTCATGCGGAAATCATGCGGCGGCTTTACGGCGGCGCGAACGCGGACGAAATGTTTTCCGTTTTCCACAACAAAAATAAAGTCGCCGCAATCGCCCGACTTTGGCAGAACAGAAACCAATTCCGCGACGATTACTACAAGCTTGACGATTTGGAATCTAAGCTGGCGTACCTGGCGACGCTGCCGCATATCGGAAAAATCACGGCGAACCATTTGGCGCGCAACCTTGGCGAAAACGTATTCAAGCCCGACGTTTGGATCATGCGGCTTTTGGCCGCGCACGGCGCCGACTTGTTCGACAGGCTGGAGGCCGAAACGAACCTTCCGCGCGGATACATCGACGTCATTCTATGGAAAGCCTGTCAAAACGGACTGATAAAATTGTAGTTGCGATATCGTGTGATATGTGATATGTGATAAGTGATATGAAGTTCGGATCTGTTTTCATATCACATATTACATATCACAAAAAAGGATTCATCATGATCGACATTCCGGCGCATCTTTCGAAACACCTTACGCTGACCGGCGATAGAAAATACGAATTTTTCGGGGCCGCTTTCGATTACAACGACGGCGGCCGCCTGGCCGAATTCACGCCCGAGGCGATCAAGGTTCTGGAACAAAACTTAAGGCTCGTCGGCGGGGACGAACGCAAAGTCATCTGGTACGAGTTTTTCGGAATAGACGTCAACCAACATCAAGTCTTGAAATACCTCGGGAACATGACCGACGACCGCGCGGGAATTCTTAGGGCGTACGTCCAGCCTGCCAAAGGCAAGCCCGACCAGTGCCGCGCCGCCGTGATGTTTCTCGGAAAGCGGATTCCTACGGACGAGATTCTTGGCAAGATATCGCGAATGTCCCAGCATCAGATCGATACGATACTGCAATGCAGCCTAACGGCGCGGGACCCGAAAAAAGCCGCCGCCGAGGAATTCAGAAAAATCTTCGCCGAAATCGACAGGGCCGTCGCGGCCGCCGCCGCCTTTATGATATATGGCGGGCACACCTTCGGCAGGAAGACTATGTAATCTAGTTATATGACCTTTGACGCGGCGACGCAGTGCAGACCGCCGTTGATTTTCTTCAATTCGTCCGCATACAGCGTCATGTACCTTATGAACGGATCCGCGGCCAGTTCATCGGGGCCGCCCAGCAGAGTCTTGTATTTGCATTCTTCGATAAAGCTCTTGTCGTCCTCTATGCGCTCGGCCACGTCTTCCGGCCGCTCGTGGTCCTGCATCTGCGTCCTATTCGGCCACTTGATCTCGCGCTGGACGGAAAAACAGGCGGGCTTGAAACAAGCGCCGGCGGCGCCGGCACAGCCGCATACGTAAAATTCAACGCTGGTAAGCTGCTTGGTCATGCACGAATCTATCCATTCGTATTTGACATGGTACCCGACCTTGTAATCGATGCTTTTCTTCGCCGTATGCGCGGACTTCTTCGGCTTCGAACCCGATTGACCAGGCCAGAATTTTTCAACGGAAACCTTAAACATGATATCCCCCTTTGGAGAATGCCATTATATATGACTTTTTAGATTTGTCAAGCCGAGGGGGATATCATGTCAGCGCGGCGGTTATCTGTTCCTGCATATCGAACGTGCCGAACACCACCCACGCTATCGCCGACGAAACCAAAATAATCCCCGCTCCGTTCAGAATCGACGACAGTTTCTCCATGCGCCGCACGCTCCTCTCCATATAATCATTCGCTATGTGCGCAAGGTTCTTGTCGAATTCGTTCATTTCGGCGTAGATTTCCAAGTCGCCGATTATCTCGTCGTCTGGAAAATGACGCTTCGTCCGCGCCAGCGCGCGGCCCAAATTGTCCCCGTTCTCTATAAATCGCTCGGCCGGAAAGGAAATCCCGCGCAGGTATTTGCTGCCGGAATCGGACAGCATCTTCATCGCCGCAGGCAGGCTGACGCCGCCAGCCACCATCGCCGACAGGCCCGACAGCCACGAAACCGACACCGATATCTTATACATGCTCCACGGCGGAAAATTATCCAGCAAGACCCTGAGGGGGCCGGACATGTTCGCGAGGCTGTGCCATATCCAAACAATCGCCGCCGCAGTGCCCATCAAAAAATGCGGCCAGTACGCGTTCGATATCTCCGCCACCGCCACCAGCGACGCCGCGGTCCCGCGCCACACCACGTCGCCGCCCGCCGCATCGCTTAGCGGCGGAACCAAATACAATCCGACCAGCGCCACTATCGCCGCGGTCATCGCAAACAGAAACATCGGGTACGCCACCGCGTTCGTCAGCGCCTTTTTTATCCTGCTTGTCCCCGCCGCCACAGTCGTCAACATTTCCAGCGACTCGGACAATCTCGATACGTCGGAGGCCGCCAGCATCAGCCGCTCGCCGCCCGGCGTCCATTTCGACACCGCCTCGCCGAACGACATGCCCCGCTCCAGCCCGTCCTGCCACGCCGACAATGCCAGCGCGAACGGCTCGTCCCTTTTCCGGCCGTTCTTCGATTCTACCTGCCAGCATCTGTCCAGCGCGTTCATAAGCGTAAAATCATTGCGCAGAAGCGATGCGATTTTACGATACAGATTCATGCGCTTGTCAAAATCCAAGCGGAACATCATCCTGGCATATATTGTATTTAACGACATTTTTATTTCCTTTTGTGATATGTGATAGGTGATATGTGATATGAGGGTTCGGGGTTGTTTGACCAATGCCGCGCAAATTCTGCTTTCATATCACATATCACCTATCACATATCACACTAATATACGTCCACCTGGTCCAGCAGGCCGACCCATCTTTCCAATTCGTCGATGCCTATCACGCCCTTCAGCATCAGCTCCATCGCGGATTCCTTCAACGTGCGGCCGCCCAGTTCCTCCAGCCAATATTTCACCGCGTCCGCCGCCGAGCCCTCGAGCGCAAGCGTAAGAAACTTGTTATCCGTTATGACTATCTCGCCCGCCTTGGTGCGGCCCATGACCCCCTTGCCGCCGCATGCTTCGCAGCCGGGGCCGCGAAAATACGTTTGGCGCAGTCCAAGCTCCCCCAGCGCCTCGACCACGCGCCCGTACGCCGGATGTTCCGGACAGTCCGCCAGGCGTCGCCGACACATTGGGCAGAGCTTTCTAAACAGCCGCATCGACACCAGGCCCCTCATCATAGTCTCGTCGCGCAATTTAAACGAATCGACGCCCATGTCCAGCAATCTAGTCAGCGCGCCCAGCGCCGAATTCGCATGCAGCGTAGTCCAAACGTTATGCCCCGACAGCGCGCCCTTTAACGTCAATTCCGCCGACGCCAGGGTCCTTATCTCGCCCACCATCAGCGCGTCCGGGTCGGATCTCAGCGCCGACGCCAACGCCTCGGTGAATTTTTGTTCGCGCATTTCCTCGCTGGTCGCGTTCGTCACCGGAATTTGGCGCGAGCCGAATATCTTCCTTTCCGCCGGGTCCTCGACCGTTATCAGATTGATTTCGTAATTATGCTCTTTCAACATCAGCGACATGTTCTGAAACAGCGTCGTCGACTTGCCCGAGCTGGTCGGGCCCGCGACCACCACCAGTCCCGTCGGGAACGACCGCATCCTGTAGAGCAAACGCTGCTCGTACTCGCCGAATTCCTGTTCGGTCTTTATGCCCTCGCTCGGATTGTCGTACAGTATCCTCATAACCACATACCGCGACCCGAACGCGATCGGATTGAACTGCATGCGAACGCCCAAAACCCCCGTCGGCAGGTACAGGTCCTTTGTCCCGCGCAGCGGCGTACGGCCGTCCTTTTGCGCGGACTGGTATTCGTTCTGCGAATAGTTGGAGTTCGAAATGTCCGCCGAGGCGAACGCCGCGCGTATGAACGATTCTCCCCACGCCGCGCTGTTCTCGGCCACCAGCTGCATGCCGCCGTCAAACCTAAAATACACCGACGACTGGTCCGCAACCTCTATATGCACGTCCGACACCTTCATCGACGCCGCGCGCGAGATTATATCCACAAAGTCCTTTTGCATGCGGTTGTCGTAGTCCTGAACCGCCGCGCGGCCGCGCTGTTCGGAATTCCTGCCGTAAAGCGCCGCCACCAGCGCAAGGTCCGAATAAAACGGCTTTCTGTGCCCGATGCCCTCGCGCCGCAGCAGTTCGAAAAACGACAGGACACGGCCGTCGTACCTGTGCGTCCGCGATATCACGATCGAGCCGTCCGAAAAAAACGCCAGCAGATTCTGCGTTTCGCGCGGCAGTTCCAGGCGGCCGCCCAGCGCCGTCATCAGCCGGTTGCCGTTCGCAAACAGATAATCCGCAACCGCCTTGGCGTCCGCGTTCTCAAGCCCCGACGGCACGCTGTCAAGATGATCTATTTTTTCCTTGGTCATTTACGAACCGACCCCGAGCATTACGAACTCGCCGTCCTTTTCAAGCCCGACTCCCTCGTCCACCGATATCGTCCTGACGTCGTATCCGTCCAGTTGGCGGCCTACCGATAATTTTTTCTGCTTGCCGGTTCTAACGTTCGAGACCGTCGCCACCAGCTGGCTGCCCGACCCCACGATTTCCAGCACCACGTATTTCTCGCCTATCGGCCCGGAGTCCGGATCGGACGCGGACGACGACGCCCTGCCCTTTGCGGCGGACGCGGCGTCCTGGCGGGACGAAGAGGCCGAGGCCGAACGCTCGGTCGCGCGCAGCGCCGCCTCGTCCGCCATTTTCTTTTTCTGCTCGTCCAATTTCTGCCGCTCCTGCTCTATCTCGAGCTTCTGCCTTTCTATCTCCGCCGCCTGCTCTTCGGCACGCATGTCCGCGTTCTCCTGCTCGCGCGCGATGCGCATCTGCTCGGCCGCCAGGCGGTCCAGGTCCAGCTGCAGCTGCGCCTTTTCCTTTTCCAACTGCATCAGTATCTTTTCCTGCTCCAAATTCGCGATCCTTTGAAATATCGAATCTTCGGCGGCGAACGATTCCACGTCCGCATATTCTCCCGACAGCGGCGCCTCGATATCAGCCTCGCCCTCGGCAAAGCACGGCGCATACGCCGCCGAGATTGCAAGAACCGCGAAATATATCAGCTTTCTTTTCATTTCTTTCTTCCTTTTTGTTATTCCATCGCGGCGCTACCTGACGTAAACCGTCATGTCGTAGGCCCAACTGCGCGCCCGATTGTCCCATTTTATCAGCACAAATTCGACCGCGCCCAGTCTTTTCAAAACAGGCGCCATTTCCAGCGGCGATAATTTCAGCTCGACATGCGCCCTTATCGCCGGGACCTCGGTCTTGTCCGTATCGTATATCTGATTGTCCCCAAGCGGCGGAAGCTTCAGCCGGACCGCGTCGCGGCGCACATCCACGTCCGCGTTTATCTTTTGAAATATCGATTTAAGTGCGGCCTCCGCTTCGGCGACATCGTACGCCGGGTTCGTCCGCGACGTTTCAAGCGGCCTCAGCCTCGCGTGCAGAACCGCCTCGCCGGTGCCGACTTCCTCGACCGTCGCGCCGCGCATCTTTTGGGAAACCTCCGCCCGCAGGCCGTCCACCGTTCCGAAATTCCTGATCAGCCGCGCACGCGCCTCGCCCGTACCGCATTCCACGGAATCCACGACCCAGCCCACCAGCTGTTGATATAAGAACGCGATGGCGCGCCAGCATTGATCCGACCGCGCCTCAACCCCGACCATATCGTCGTACGGCAGCGGCACCCGGATCTCGTCCGGCGCGGCGCGGTGCGGCGCCAGCCGCGCATCCATTTCGTCCAGCTGCCTTTGGTATTCCTCGGCCTCTTCCGATTCGCGCGGAGGGGCCGCGATATCCTTCAGCGGCCTTTTGAAAAAGCTGTAGCCCGCGAACAGGGCCGCGCCCACAATCGCCCATGTCATCAGATAGCCCGCCCACAGCGATATTCGCGCCATCTTATGCCTGCCGCGTCCGGACACAACGCTACCTATCAAACGTTCGACCGCCGCGGGCGCGTTCCAGTCCGCAGGCGCGATCAGCGCGCCCCAGTCGGGCATTTTCGCCAATTCCGCATATTCTTCTTTTGCCGCCAGGACGTCCTTGAAAACGCGGTCCTTTATTATTATTCCGCCGCGAACCGCAAGCAACCACGCCCCTTCGCGCACCTTGAACGCGGCTAAAAACGCGCCCTCGCCGATGAATTCCATAACCTCGGCCGCCGCGACCGGAGTGCCGGGACGGGCCGATCCCAGACCTATCATGCCGTTAAACGCAACGAACCTGCCCGCGCGGTTGCTGGTCGCGCGCGCAATTTTGCGCGCGGCTTCCCGCGCGGCGCCGCGCGGCGCAGGCTGCCAAAATAAATCGGCCGCGTATTTTCTTCCAAAAATAGTAATATATCCCCCCGCCATCCACCCTCCGCGTCGCCGCGACGACGGTTCGCCGCAACAAAAAATTCTTCTCTTTTCAAATTATAACAAAAAACGATTCGCCGTGTCTAGTGCCGAATAATGATTAGCGACTAGTGTTTAGTGATTAGTTGGGAGCAGGTTTAAACATTGTCGTTCACTATTTCACTAGTCACTAACAGTTAATCACTAATCACTCGTCACTAATCACTATTTTATAATACTTGACAAATATACCGACTGTGCTATTATGGCGGCATGCTAAAAAAAGTAGGAATTTTATTTGCATGGGCCGCAGGGTTCGCCTTGTTCGCGGGCGCGTACTTCTATTTCCTGTTCGATTTTTCCATTTGGTCCCCCGCCAGTTGGAACGCGGTCGCCAATTCGGTGATTCGCGGCGTCAAAGGCCTGGCTTTCGGGGCGTCCCTGGTCGCGGCCCTGCCGGTGTTCCTGGCAAGCTGTTATCACGTATGGAAGAATCAAACGCTGCCGGTTTCAATTCCCAAAATCAAATCCAAAAAAAACACCGAGGCCCTCGCCGCGCCCGAGCCGGAAACCATAAAATACAATCTGCCGGATATTTTGCCGGACGAAATCAAAGAGCCCTACATCCGGGTCTTGACCGCCGGACAGCTGTATAAAAGCGCGTCCGATTTTATAAAAAGCCCGCGGACGCTTCCAATGGCCGACATCAAAGCCCAAGATCTTCCGGCCCCGACGCCCGACGATGCCGAAGACGCAGAGGCGGCGACGGCGGCCGCCCAGGCCGTAATCGCGCCGACCGCCCATGTCGCCGCCGCCCCGACCGCGCCAAGCGCAGACAACGTAGGCGACGCATTCATGCCCCTGCCAGATTCTTTCGATGTTGAAGAAATCGACAATCACGAGGAAGCGGCCGCGCCCATGTTCAAAGACGTCAGCTTTTAAATCCTCTAAATCTTAAAAATCCTAATTGAGCGGAGCGCCCCAATTCTGCTGTATCCGCCGCTCCACGTCCATCGGCGACACCAGCACCTGCGGCGTCAATATAACCACCAGCACGTCCCTCTGCGACGCCGTTTGGCGCGATCCCGACAGCGCGACGAAGTCCGGCTTGCCTATGCCGTATCTCGTATCGTTGTTCTGCTGTCTTTCAAAGCCGGACAGCACCAACATCTGCCCCGACTCCATTATGACTTCCTGCATGAACGAGCGCTCCTCGACCTCGGGCATCTGTATAACGAAATTGTCGTACCTCAAATCCTTTAGCGATATCAGTTCCTTTATCGACATCCTAAACATCAGAAGTATCTTGCCGTCGTCCAAAATATTCGGCAGCAGCTGCATCGAAAATCCGGTTTCCAGCGTATCCTGCTCTATCGTCGACGATTCAACGGTCGTAAAATTCCGCGATTCAAGCCGCTTCACATATCCCGTCTGCCGCGTGTTCGACACCGGCGCGATCCTATTGTTCCTTGTCGTAACGCCCACGTTCGTCACCAGCGACACCTTGCCCTGCCGCGCCAGCGAGCTTATCAGCGCCTTGGTTCCGTCCAGCGGCGACAGCGCCCCGCTCGACGTGACGGCAACGTTCAGCGTGCTCGCGCCCGACAGATCGGACAGCCCGCCCGTCGGCATCGCCACAACGTTCAGCCCGGACGCCGAATTTATCGCCGCGCCCAAATTCAGCCCGAACGCCGAATCGTTCGTTATCGACACCTGCAGAACCTTTACGTCTATCGTCACCAACTGCGAAAGCCGCCTGTTCTGCCTTTCTATATAATCCCCCACGCGCGAAAGTATCGACGGCGGCGCGGTCACCGTTATCGTTCCCAGCGACTTGGACACCGTAAACTTCGAATTCTCGTTCGCACCCACTATTCCGCCTATCGCCGCCTCGACCTCGTCCCATTCCTTCAGGTTCGATTCCAGCGACACGCTGTTTCCGTCGTTCGACTGTATCGACGAGCGGTACGCTATGTCGGTGCCCAGCGCATACAGCGAAAACGTTTTCGTTTCCGTTTCGTAAAACACTATCGCGCGTTTGTCGTAATACCACAGCAGATCCAAATCCGTCGCGACCTGGGACAAAAGCTGCGACAATTTTCCGGTATAGCCTATGCTCATGGTCTTCCTAACCTTGTCCCCGGCTATCTTGGAATCTATCTTCACGGGCAGTCCCGTCACGGAATTTATATGATTGGCCAAAACCTGCAGCGATACGGGCTCGTTCATCAAAATCGTAACCCCGGCGTCCGTTTCGAATTGCTTGGGCAGATTGTTCTTATGCTCCAGTATCGTAGAGGTGTTTCCAAGCCATACCCCCTCGCTGGTGGAAACCGTGTCGTCCGATACCCTCGCTTTCGGCGCCTTGGCCATTTCAAACGCGCTGTACGCGTTCATGAAGTCGTCGTCCACCGCGCCCGATACCCTGCGCGATTCCTGTTTGGCGCACGCGAACAGGGCGGCGCACAGCATCAGCGCCCCCATCGGTTTTATAGTTTTTGCGAAAATCGAGGTCTTTCTCTCCATCAAGCCAATGTCCGCCGTTAGTTATCCTCGGTCGTGCTGACCACAAGAACGCGATTGCCCTTATAAAACTTGGCGTACGGGATCGGCATGGCCCGCGAAAAGTTCCGGACAAGCGCCGACGAAACGTCCAAAAACTGCCCCTTGAACACCGCGCTGGCCGCGATCGGATATTCGCGCGGCGTGTTCCATATCAGATCCCAGCCCTCTTTGTCGCACCAGCTCTGCAACACCTCGCGCAGATTCTGCCCGGACATAACCACCCACGAGCGCACCTGGTCCCTCATCAGTTCGGTCGGCCTCTCTTCCTCTTCCACCGAATATTGACCCAGCACGCCGGACGAGCGGAAATCCACGTCGGCCCCGGGCCTTTGCGACAGCGGCCCCTTTCTGTTCGTTTTCGACACGGACAAAACGTCCGCCCCGTCGCCGTACGGCATTTCCGAATGCATGAACGGCATAACTCCCTGTCCCTCGTAGCGGCTGAATCCGCTGGGGGCGAAATACGGATGGGTCATGCTGGCGCCGCCGGAGAACGAATTGTCGTCGTCCCCGTAATAATCCCCTCCTCCCATGCGGATTTCGTTATCGACCGTCAAATCGCCGCCTATCTTGGAAATAATCCTGATATTCTCCACGCTTGGCGCGGCCGCCGGGGCCGCGTCCGCCCCAATCGGGGCCGAATAATCCTGGAAGTCCGCATCCGATCCCGCGATCGGCCAGGTCGGAATTCCGTCCGCAAACGACGGCGTCGCCAATACCACTAGCGACAGCGCGGCAAAAATCCGACAAAAATTCATGTCCTTCCTTTTATTTTCCCAATTATACCTAGTTTTGTTTTTTTCCGCAAGGACAAAAAACGGCGCGCGCGCCGCCTCGCCAAAAATCCTGTTTTCTTTTCCGCACTGGATTTAGCCGTTTTTTAGTTTATAATGCCTTTCATGAAAAGCGCAGAAAAAATAGCTTCCAATATAAATAAATGGCACGAAACGGTTTGGGCGGTGAAGACGTTTCCCCCCAACTGCTCGGCCTGCTGTTTCCGCAACTGGGAAGTCCCGTGCAAAAAGATGACATGCCAATATCTAACCGAGACCAATGATCTTATCATGGTTTATTGGCGTTGCAAACTTGGCATCGATTCCAATACCGGCATATTCGGCGATATCGACGGATTTTTCCTGCAAGACCTTGACGCGATAAAAGCGGCCTGCTTGGAAAAAATTAAACTTGCCGTAAACGAAAAACTTTCCTCCAATGAAAAAGCCTGACGAAAATCTTGTCCGAGAAATAAGTCGGCTGAGGAACGAACCCGACTGGCTGCTCGACCTGCGCCTGGCCGCGCTCGCGGTTTGGAAAAAAATGTCCGAGCCCCACTGGGCGGAAATCGACTACGGTCCGATCGATTACGACAAGCTGAATTACTTCAACACGGCCGCGCCAGCCGACAACGACGACCTGGCCGAGATATATGAAAAAATGGGCTTGCCCGAGGCTGAGCGGCGCGCCCTACTCGGCATGGCGACGGACACCGTAATAGACAGCGGATCCGTCCATACTTCCTATTCCGCCGAGCTGGAAAAGCTGGGGATTATTTTCCTGCCGTTTTCCGAAGCCGTGCAAAAACACCCCGACCTGGTGCGCGAATATTTCGGCCGCGCGGTCGGCGCAAGCGACAACTTCTTCGCGGCCTTAAACGCCGCCGTATTCTCGGACGGGACTTTCGCCTATATTCCGCCGAACACCAAATGCCCCATAGACCTGGCGTCCTATTTCAGAATCGAAACCGCCAACATCGGCCAGTTCGAGCGCACCCTGATAATCGCCGACGAAGGCGCCGAATTGTCCTATATGGAAGGATGCAGCGCGCCGCGGCGCCCGAACCACCAATTGCATTCGGGCGTGGTCGAAGTGATAGCCCTGCCCGGCGCGATCGTAAAATACGCGACCGTGCAGAATTGGGCGGACAGTATTTACAACTTCGTGACCAAGCGCGCGCTGGTTTCGAAGAACGCGAAGATGTATTGGACGCAGGTCGAGGTCGGCAGCGCGAAGACATGGAAATACCCCTCCTCGGTTCTTGGCGGCGAAGGCGCGTTCAGCGACTTCTATTCTTTGTCCATAACGCGCGGAACGCAGGAGGCCGACACCGGGACAAAAATGATCCACCTAGCGCCGGACACCAGGTCCAACATCGTGTCGTTCGGCGCCGCAATGGAGAATTCGCGCCAAACTTTCCGCTCTCTCGTGCGGTTCGACGCGCCCGGCTGCGGCAACGCCAGCAGATGCGACAGCAAAATCATCGGAACGCATGCAAGCGCAAACACTCTGCCCGTATTCGAAACGCGCCGCGCCGACGGCGATTATTCCCACGAGGCGCTGTCGGGCGCGCTCAGCGCCGAGGCGTTGAACTATCTAGCGGCCTGTGGAATCAGTGAAGCCGAGGCGTCCGCGCTTTTGGTCGCGGGCATAGCGGCGCCGGTCCTGTCGCGCCTGCCCATGGAATTCCTGGCGGAATCGAAACAACTGATACAATTGGCTATGAGGGACAAAAATCATGCTTGAAATCAAAAACCTGTCGGTCGGAAATATTTTGAAAGGCGTCAACCTGACCGTGCCGCGCGGAGCCCGCGCCCTCTTAAGCGGCGCGAACGGCAGCGGCAAGACAACCCTTGTCAACGCGATCATCGGACATCCGGATTATAAAACGTCGGGGCAAATCATTTTGGACGGAGCGGACATCTCGGGCATGGCTACGGCCGAGCGTATGCGCGTGGGCCTGTTCGTCGGGCTTCAAACCGTTCCCGAGATCGCGGGCCTGTCGGTCATGACTTTCCTGAAGCACAGCTACATGGCGCACTTTGGCGACGTTCCTATCGGCGAGATAACGGGCAAGCTTAGGGCCGCAATGGCGCGGCTGGATATTCCCGACAGCTGGCTGGCCAGGTCAATCAACGTAGGCTTTTCAGGCGGCGAGAAGAAGCGGCTGATGTTTCTGCACCTGATGATCATCTCGCCCAAAATGGCCGTACTGGACGAGCCGGACAGCGGCGCCGACCCCGATACGCGCGACCTCTTCGGGCAGATCATCAACGAAATGCCCGGTACGACCTTTCTAATCATCAGTCATCAGCAGGGCTGGTTTACGCCGACCTCTTCATTTGAAATCAACGAATTGGCAAACGGAAAAAATATGATATAGTAGCGTCATGTCAAGAACGCCTTTGGTATTTTCATTCGTCAACGAGCAGCGGCGGTTCCTGATGGCGCTGATCGGATTCCTTACGTTCATGGCCATCGCGTCCTTGGGCGTGGTGCTTTCCATTTCCACCGCGATCGGGCGGTTCTCGGACAATCTGGCCAAGAGCGGCGTATTCATGATAATGCCGGGCGAAAGCGTAGAGGCCGCGAAGAAAATCATAGCCTCCAACGCGCCCCTCATCGTCAGAACCGCCGACGTCGACAAGGCCGAAAGCGCAAGGCTGCTGGGCCGCTGGCTGAGGGCGGGCGACGCGCTCAACAACTATATTCCGCAGATGATACAGGTCGAGGCGAAGTCGCGCGACGCGCTCGCGATAATCGAAAAAACCGCCTACGCCGACAAGGTAAGATTCGAACGCGCGTCCGCCGCCACGCCCGACCGCCGCGTCGGCATACGGATAATTCTGATTTCGGCGATGGTGGGCGCCATGGTGCTGGCGGCGCTGATCGCGTGCATAATCCATTCAGTCGGGAACATCATTTCGATCCATTCGCGCGACATAGGGATCTTGGAGCAGGTGGGCGCGACCACGGCGTATATCGCCAGGCAGATGCAGATGGCCATGCTGAAGATAACGGTTCCGGCGGCCGCCGCCGGGCTGGCGGCGGGCTGGCTGATGATGATCGCGGTAAGCGGATTGTCGCGGGGCTCGCGGACGGGACTGCTGGCCAACATGGGACTGTCGATGTCCGATTGGATTCTTACGGCCGCGCTGGCCGCGGTCATCATAGTCATAACCGCAGCCGCCACGCGCAGAACCACCCTTCGAATCTTGGGTTGAGCGACCTTGAATATCCCGCCCGAAAAAATTGACAAGCGCCATTCTTGCGATACAATCCGAAAAAGAGGTCAATATGGCGAAAGAATTCAATTTCCAATACGTAATCGATACAATCAACGAGAACTATGAATTTACTCCGACGTCGTTCTGCGTTTTTCCGGGCACGCCGACAAATACCCAGGGTAATAACGAAGGCGCATGCCGCGTGCTGGCGTTCGCGAAGGATCAGCGCATCCACCACGAAAAAGAAACCGTCCTCGAACTGTTCGCCGAACATTACGACGCGGTTCTCGCGGATCCGGACGGCGACGGGCACCAAAATATCCGGACCGTCATTAAATACGGCGCCGACAGCGTACACTTTTGGAAATTGCCGCTTACGCGGAAAAAAGAATACAACGCCGCCCGGGTTTTGGAACTTATCGAGGCGACGCGCGAACGCGCGCGGCAAAGACTGCGGCAATAACGTCCGCGCCGTTCGGATTTAATATTAAAATCCTTGCAAAATCGGGTTTCCAAAACTATAATCGCCCTGCGGAGCGTTGGCCGAACGGTAAGGCAGCGGTTTGCTAAACCGTACTACTGTCAAAGGTAGAACAGGTTCGACTCCTGTACGCTCCGCCATTTATATCGAACAGCTTTGCAAATTTGGCGCAACGCCTGGCAAGCCGAATGCGCGGCGGCAAACCTTGCTTTTTACGTAATTTTTGTGTATAATCCTATAAGTTGCAAACAACTAAAGGAGTATGATTATGTCTTCACTTTGGGACACTTCGGATAAGGTGACTATTGAGAAAAAAGGGAGCGGCTGCCCTATTCGCCAAGGTAGGACGCGCAAGGGAGAATACGTAAACTTGACCGGCACCAGCGCGATAAACGCCGCGCATGAGGCTTTGCTGAAACGCGGAGATGAGATTATAGAAAAGATAGAAGCCATCCGTGCCACCTCGTCGGTTTTCGGAAGGGTGCCTCGCGGGGCGGCGGAGGTCAAAAAATGGGAAACGGAACTCAAGAAAGCTGAAAAAATGTTGGAACAGCTGTCAAAAGCAGCCATAAAAAATTTTGAATCACTGAGAAAAGAGGCTGCGAAAGCGACGCATAATTTTACGATGACAATCGGGCAAATTCCGCAGAAAAGCGTCGGCAGGAAAAGTTAAAAAATCCGAATTAAGACTGCCTGCCCTTGGCTCTCAATTCCTTGTGCAGCGCCGCGATCAAACGCAGTTCCCTCCTTTCGACCATCAACTTCATCTCTATATACCGGTCGATGCGGTTCCCTATCTCTTCGGGCCGCGCCTCGCCCATCAGAATCCGCTGGCTTTCGAGGCCCCTCGAAATGCGCGTATCCTTCCCGCCGACATGGTCTTCCACCCCAGGAACGACAGGGTTTCTTATGTCGTATATTTCCAGCAATTTCGTCTTTACCATCGCCCACGCCCGTTCGTCGTTTATTTTCGCAAGACGCTCTATCTCTTCGTGGGTTCGCACGATTTCCCCGCGAATACCCCCCCCGGTGGAAACATTCCCATTCATCGCATCCAAATGCACGGCCGCCGCCGTCCGGTATTGCTTCAATCCGTGGCTTAGCTTGAGCGTCGCGTATTCCCTGACGGTTTCGCGGATATCCGGAACGCTTTTCGATTTGATTATGGCCGTGGACCGCGAGCGGTTCTTCGAAACGTCCGACGCCGTCTTGGGCGCCAAAGGGTCCGGCACGTCGTCGAGCCTGGGCCATTCGGCATGCGGGCTGTAAAGGCGGAGAAGGCATTTCTTCACCCCTTCCCAATCGGACGCGCGTTCGGCCGCGTCCAATTCGGCGATGATTTCCATAACGGCTTTTTTCGCGGCGGCCTCGCGGTTGTTGCCGATTTTCAACCGGATGCCCTCGACTATCTCTTCGGGCGAACGAACGCCCAGTTCGCCGATGATTTCCAGGTGGAACGCCGTCAGCGCCAAATACCGCGGGTCTTTGTTCTCCGCGCGGCACATTATTATTTTCCAAACATGGGCGCGGATGTCGGCGACTTTATCGGCGCGCGTCAGCCACGCCGACGAGCCCCTGTGGCCCGTCCCTTGGGCGCACGCGTTTATTTTCTTCAGCCAATCGGGTATCTCGACGCCCGCCAGCGACGGCGGAACGCGGCAGTAGATCCGCGTCCCCAGGATATCCCTCACGCGCGGCCAATTGTTCGGGTCGTCCGCCAGGGATTCGATTTCAATCACGGCCTTGGCCACCTCCAAATGCGCCGGGCCGATTTTCGGATTGTCGTTCCACGAGCGCGGATTTTCCAAACGCCGCTTTTTCCGGCCCATCCGTGTCCGTGTCGGCGGAACGCACGCGCCCATCAGGTTCTCCCATTCGGCGCCGGGACGCGCCCGCACGAATTGCAACGTCGCGCGCGAAATCAGCGGAAATCCGACGTAATTCCAATTCGTCCTGTTATAAAGCCACCGGTCGGCTTTGGATATAAGGTCCCGCGCGGGGCCCGGCGGCGGCTTTTCCATGTTTGGCCCGAGCGCGATTCCCGTCGCCAAAGGCAACATGTTCCAATGGAAAAGAGACCTCAGGATTTTCCACGCGCGCGGCCAATCGGCCAAATCGTTTTTCCGAATGCAATCGCTTAACTCGCGCAAAAGCCCGGCATAGCGCAGCCGCATCCTAAGACGGCGAAGGCCGTAGATTTTACCGTCCCTCCAATTCGGCCACGATTCCATTTCGGCTATCGCGCCCTTTAATCCGGTTTCGAATCTGTACAGCGAATCCAACATCCCCAGCCGTGCGTATCCGTCTTGGGCCGCGGCGTAAGCCGCGGCCAATTCCTCATTCGTCATCGGGCGATTGCGGCCGTTTTTCTTGTTTTTCATGATTCATATCTTATTATCGCAGACAAAGTTTGTCAACAAATTCTCAACAGTAATTCTTCGCCCGTTGATATTTACTTTCTTATCTGCTAGGATAGCGGGCATGATCCGCGAAATAAAGCACCTTTTGAAAGCCTTCGTGTTCTCGGCGCAGGGATTCGTCGCCGCGTTCAGGTCGGAGATCGCGTTCCGCTGGGAGATCGCGATTCTCGTCATAGGCGCAATCGCCGCATGCCTGCTTCGCGTAGGGGCGACGGCGCGGGCGATGATGATTTCGTCCCTTGTTCTGATTCTCTTCGCAGAGGCGGTCAATACCGCGATAGAGGCGATCATCGACCGCATAGGCCCCGAAATCCACCCCCTGTCCAAAAAGGCCAAGGACTTGGGTAGCCTGCTGACTCTGCTGGCGCTTATAAACGCGGCGGCGATATGGATCATTATCCTGTGCCGTTAGAGAGCAGGCCCCAATTATTTGCTTTTTGGGAAAAAATATGCAAAAATACGCTGTCGCGCCCGTAGCACAACTGGATAATGCGTTTGGCTACGAACCAAAAGATTGCGGGTTCGAGTCCTGCCGGGCGCGCCACATTTTGCCATCCGCCTACGCCAAGGCTTGATTTCACGGGAACGAATGTGATATCATTCCACATACGCCAAACAATTATCAGGATACGCACGCAATGGAAACTTTCGCAATCAAAGCCGAACAGATTTTACTGCTTGGAGATGACGGAAAATATGACGAGGCGTATAAGAAAATCCTTGCGATAACCCTCGACGGATATCGTCTTACGTATCGCGACTACGAGGCGATCGCCGCGAAAGGCGAAGAGGGTGTAACGACTCTAAACAAACTCTTGTCGGATTATCGGAGAAAAGTACAGTACGCCTGATATACGGCGGCGGCAGCCGCGGCATTCGGATTTTTATAAGTGGCGCAGCCACTAACAAAAATCGGTGGTGCCGGTTGAGGGACTTGAACCCCCGACCCACGGTTTACAAAACCGTTGCTCTACCAGCTGAGCTAAACCGGCCGACGTTTCATGGTAATACGCAAACGAATAAATTGCAAGGCGCAAAAAACGTCGGCATTTGCGCGCCGACGTTTTTATCATTGACCAATACTTTCAAAACTACGCCGTACGCGCGCTGCCGACAAGCTGTTTGGCAGCCAAATTGTTTCTTTGCAATACCTGTTTTTTGTTCTCGGCCCAAAGATCGGACGCTTTGGCATCGAAGGAGCCAGCAAGGTCGGCCAATGTCTTCTTCGGCTGTGGCTTCGGGAGCTTCGCCATGCGGATGTCCTCATAGTTGCCGGTGTATTCGGAGATGAATCCCGCATCCAAAGTCAAACCTTTTAATTCCGTGGCGATGCTGTTCTGCCGCTCGGCATCATTACTGCCAAGGGTCTCATACCAGTCCGTGCTGAAAAGTATGTATAACTTGCCGTTTTCAATTATCGCCTTTCTATCTTCCCTGACCAAATCTATGCGCCAAGAGGAAGCCCTATACTCGCTATTTATTATTGTCGCACAGTCTTTTAAATTCTCTCTATAGGCTCTCTCTATGTTCCATACTATTTCCTTGGCGGCTTCTTCCAAAAGCCCGGTATGGTTGTACCAATCAATTGTCGGGTTGGGAATGACAGGGACGACGACGTTCGGGATAAGGGTTTCGGGCGTGGTTTTGGTTGCTCCATAGCCGGTTATTGCGACTTTGATTTTTTTGCCGGCATCGGTGACGGGGTCTATTTCATACATATAACCTATCGGGTTGGAAAATTCGACGTTATCCCTATACCATTTTGCGCTGAAACCCTCCCTATTGGCATCAAATTGAAATTCGCCGATCTTGGCGGACGCATATAATCTCGTCTCATATTGCTCGAGCACGGGCGTCCATTGGGGGACTGGAATCGTAACCGCAAGCGACGTTGCGCTTTTCCCCCCGCATGTAATTTTAACCGTAATCTCTTGTCCGGAATGCGACGGCCTTGGGTAACATATATAGTTATCCTCGCCGCGAATCTCTTGGCCGTTCGCATACCATTGGTAGGTCAATTCCCCCGAAAAGTTTTTCCTGGCGTCCGCGGTCAATCTCTGACCGACGCCCGGAGTTCCAAGAATCTCGGCCGATATCGTCTGCCCCTGAGTCGGTGCAGCTGGAACCTTAATTTGGGTCGTCTGCGTTATGCCGTCGCACGTCGCAGAAACCGTAATGGGCATGCCAAGATCGTCCACTTTCAACTCGTACGTGTCCGTGACGGCACCTTGGATAATCGTAGTGCCGCGCTTCCACACGTACGTTATCGGCAGTTCTTTGCCGTTCGCGTCCGTCGCATTCCAATTCAGTTCCGCCGCGGCGTAAAGCTTGCCCGTAGTGCCAACCTCTCCCTTGTCGTTGATGGCGCTACCGCCCATCGTAATGGTTATGGCCCGCGCGGGAATGGCAACCGTCGCCGTTACGGATTCGCCCTTGATAGTAACGGTACAGCCAATCGTCTTGCCCGCGTCCGTTTTCAATATCGTGATTTCTTCTTTCGTGACGTCCGTTGGAACGCCATCGCGGTCCCACCGGATTGTCACGGGCTCGCCCGGATTCTTATTGTCGGTTATTGCCACGGACAGTTTGCCGCCGATGTTGATTTTTCCGCCGACTTGCGTTCCGTTGACCACCGTCCCGCCCGTCATGACATTACCTTTGATCGCCACTTTGAACGACGCGTTCGGCACCGTCGGGGTCGTTGGAATTTTCGGATCTTCCTTGCCGCCCAAAATATCGCAACCGGTGGCGACCAAACTTGCGGAGCTGACCAAAATTACACCCGACAGCGTAATGGCGGCCACCGTCTGCTGCCCGCGCATCCTGGCAAACATTCTGTTTCTTTCTTTTTCCGCCTCAAGCTTTTTTAGGGCCATCATTTCAGCCATACGGGCTTCGCGGCGCATTAGTTTCATTTTCTTCTGACTCATTTAAATTTCCTCATATTTATATTTACAAGTATTTTATCACACGAATCGAGCCATGGCAAGAAAATCTTTACAAATAAACTTTTCTGAAAATTTTTGAGCCGCCCGCGTCCCGAGAACCCTGCGGACAAGCGCGTAATATAAAATTAGGGGTTGCGGCGGGGACGTCCTTATTTAGCGGCGGGGCCGGACGGCGATTCGCCCGCGGCCGCAAGCGTGAACAAAATGCTGGATATCAGAGATTGATACGGGACTTTCTGCCCGGCGGCGATTTCCTTTATCTTGTCCAATATCTCGTGCGGAATACGCATATTGATAACCGAATCAGATTTATGAAAGGCCCTATACGCGGCGAAATCCCGCAAAAGCTGCGGCGCATTCATTACCAGCAACTGCTGCATGACATTCATTTTTTCAGCCTTTTTATGTGATATGTGATAGGTGATATGTGATATGAGGGTTCGGCGCCGCCCGACCAATTTCCCGCAAATTCCGCTTTCATATCACATATCACATTTTACATATCACACGCGACTATACCACTGTCAATGCCGTTGTCAATACAAATGTATAGCCGTGTGTATTGGATGTTGTGCTGACGCATGTGATATGTGATATGAATGCAGAGTTTGCGGAACAAAGACCCAAGCAACGCCGAACCCTCATATCACATATCACTTATCACATATCACACTTTGCGCCTTGCTTTTTTGGGAATAACTTGTTAGCTTTCACCAATAATTAAGGAGATATTCATGGCGGAATTTTTAGACGTATACGACGCGAACAGAAAACTTATCGGACCTTGCGATCGCCTGGTGGTGCATACTTTCGGGCTGTGGCATAGGACGGTTCACTGCTATGTTGTTTGGAACGGCAAGATTGTCTTTTCCCAGCGCAGCGCCAAAAAAAGCAATCCGAACAAGCTTTATTCCACCGTCTCCGGGCATCTCTTGTCGGGAGAATCCATCGAGGCCGCCCTGCGCCGCGAACTGGGCGAAGAGATAGGTTTGGACGCGTCCAACCTTGTCATGAAGAAGCTGGACGAATCGGTTTGGATCGCGGATATGAAAAAAGCCGACGGATCCACGTCTGTCGACCGCGTGTTCTATTCGCTCTTCATGTGCGAACTCTCCGATATCAAAAAGATAGGCTTTACGGACGGCGAAGTCGACCGCGTCGTCGCGATCGATCTGAACGAATTTCTGAAATGGTCGAAATCCGGCGGGCGGGACGGCGTTCCGGCAGGCACCATCGCCGGGACCGAATGGAACGGCAGTACCGTTAAGGACGTAGTTATAAGCACAGGAGACTTTGTCGTGAACGAGGGCGAAGCGATCTATACCAAGTACGGCCTTGTGGCGGAAATGATTCAAGATGTGATATGTGATAAGTGATATGTGATATGAGGTTCGGGATTGCTTGACCAGTGTCCCGTAAATTAAAAAGAACGCGGCGTAAGCCGCGTCCTTATTTCATATCACATATCACTTATCACATATCACAATTATTTAAGTTCCACCAGGTCGCCGTACGAGCCTACGACGCGGCCGCCGACCGTGCACTGTATCTTTTTGCCGACGGTGTCGAACCATTCCGCAACAGCTTTGTCCGCCGCCTTGGCTACCTCGATATTTTTAACCGTATCTATTATCTGATACGCCGTGAAGCCGCCGGCCGCACCGCCGAGGAGGGCGCCAATGCCCATGCCCATTTTCTCGGCGCCGCCGGTCGCGTTCGGATTGCTGACCTCTTTTGCATTCATAACCCTGCTGCATGCGCTTGTTACGCTGGCAAGTTGATCGTTCGCCGTTTTTTGATAATCGACACTCGGTTTTGCGGCGGCGGTGTAGTCGCAATTAGTATATTTGTAAACTATCACCGTGCTAGACAGGCCTTTTATTCCCGTCCAAGTGCCGGTGTCCTCAACTGTGCAGCTTAAAAATTTATTAGCGACGGGCGGGTTTTTGCCCACTTCCGCCACACTGCCAGTAGCCATTTTCAGTAGTCCATTCGCTTCGTTACCACACCCCAAAGTTTCAAGCGCTTTTTCTTTCTTGCCTTTTTCGATTTTCGTTTCACCGGAGTCCAGCTTATCCCCAATGCTTTGGCCAGCGCTGTATCCTAGATTACTGCCGAGATACGCCCCGCCCAAGGCCGACGCGCCGGTGATAACCCATTTACCGATGTTCGAATAGGCAAAATTGCCGTTTTCTACTTTCTTTTCCGCTTCGTTTCTTATTTTCTTTTCTATTTCATTCAACGCGCTCTGATCTAGCCACGAGCCGCACATCACCGTGTCCCCCAGCGAGAAATACGCCGACATCTGCGGGGCGGTTATAGCCTTATCATCTTTATCCTTGAAGGTACCTTGGAACATTTCCTGCAATCTAGAATCCGTCGAAGTCAGGCCAACCCGCACGCGGCAGAACGACCCCCACAGATCCAAAGTTTCCGTGCCCTTATTAGTAGCGCTAAGGCCCTTTACTCCGTAATCATCCGGCACGACATCGCCAATCGACGACTTGCTCACCCACGTGTATGCGTCGCCGAACGACGACTGTCCGCGGTGCTGCTCGCACGAGCGCTTCAGCGCGTTCTGTTCCTTGGTCAACTGCGCTCGCGCCTCAGCCGCCACGTCCGCTATCAGATCCATGAATATCATCTCGGATTGACGTTTGCATTCAGGGGCGGGGGTGCTGGAAACATCACTATCTTCACTATCTTTACCGCTTTTGGTGTCGTCACTGTTAGCTATCGTACAAACCCTATTTGCCCCATCTACACTGTTCCACGAGGTGGTAAGACTTTGCCACGACCCAAAAGACGAAAACGAACCCTCTTTTGCCAAATTTTTGGCAAATTCCACGTCATAATACACCTGGCAGGCCTCGGACTTCTTCACCGATATCGCGCAAAGAGATTTAGCCATGTCCACGTCGAAACCGCCCGTAGCGTTCAACATCGCAGTCGCTAGACCTTTTTCGTCAAGTATCGTTTTTCCATAATTGTCGCCCCGCTTGCGGGTGCTCGTTCCGTCGGTTCCATCAGTCTCGCCATCTCCGCCGGATGAGGCGGTAATCTTGCCTTCCCATTTCGCGTTGTCGTCGTTGATATAGCAGTCCACGAATTTCTCGCCGCATTCGCGCCGCACGCACGATTCGGCCACTATTTGGCACTGTTTGCGAGAACGCGCCAGCGACGATTCGTTAAACATCTGCGCCAGTTCTATTTCCAACTGCGCCAGCACGCCGAATTTGTCCATGTTGGTATCCCATATCTTATCCCACAGATCCTCGTCGCTGTTTTTGTCCGCCAAAAGATCGCGGCAACTCTGCTCGAAGTTGATTATAGGTCTGCACTTTGCCCCTATTCCGGCAATATTCAGGCTCAGTTCGCCGCGTTTATCGGTTGCGGCCTGCTGCTTGGCCAAGCCGTAGCAGGATGCCAACGATCCGCTACCGCACGTGTTCGTAACGCAGTCCCGCGCCGTGCTTTTGCATTTGTCAATCGCGGTGCCGACGGATTTGGCCAGCCATTCCAAAATCTTGTTCTGATTTGCGTTGAGGCGATTTAATTTCATCGTCATAATGTCCGAGTACACTTCGTTCACCTCGAACTGATCCACCTGCCATGCGTCGCTTTTCGGCGCTTCGCCCTTTGAAACCATATAACAGGCGCGGCTGGCCCCGACCTCGGTTTCGCAGGCGCCCTTTATGTATTTTTGCACCAAATCATGGTCATACACCCAACTCCCAGCGTCGGGGTCGGTCTTGTCCGGCACAAAACTCGACGAAGACCACACCATATTCTTGACGTACCTCTCCACCATTGACGGCGGCACGCGGAACTTGGTCGAATTCACATTGGTGGCCGTATCCGAAATACTAACGTAATCCAGCGAGTCCCCGTTCAACACGCACTTGAACGGCGCGTCCTGGCAGGCGCGGCGTATGCACGAGTCCGCAGTCGCCACGCACGCCTTAAACGAATTGGCCGCAATCCACAAGGTCCCGTCATATATGGCCTGCGCGATCATGTTCGGCTGGTCCGCCTGGCCCGGCTTGTACGTAAAGTCCAGCTTTCCCAGCCCGCCCGACGGTATGCTGAACGTCCGCGCAACCACCGCCAATTCCCCGTCGCAGGTCGCCGTAGTCGTTGTCGATTTGACAGCCGCGCCGTAGATCGCGGTTATCGCGTCGTCGGGACACTCCATCAATTTATCCTGGCAGAATATCATCTTGCCATTAAAGCGGTTCTTCGTGTCGCAGTTTTCGAAATGCTCGCCGCAGACGACGTCCTGCTTCATGCAGGCCATGTATTTCTGTATGCACCGGCTGGCCGAAATCTGGTCGGGCAACTGATGCGCGCAGCTGGCCGCATTGGAGGTCGTAGTCCCGCTTGCAACCATAGTCCCGGCGGTCATAATATTCAGGTTCGGCATTATCGGCGCGCGGCCCATCGCAGGGCGCGCCGAAGACGACTGAGACTGGTACTGGGGCGCGGCCGCAATTAAGCCGAGCACCGGCGCAAGCGCCGCGGCAAATGTCAATAGAAACACTTTCTTCATTTCATTCTCTCTTTAAAGTATGGCAATAAAAACGCCATCCATCCAGCCAATTATATCATACAACGCGTTTCTTGGCAAAGAGTTTTGTTCCAAATAACATCAAAATCGTCAACGCCGTCAACAGCAGCATTACGGCGCCTAGGCCTAGGAATCTATACGGCGCGGCGTAAGTGCCTGGAATATCCGCGCCAAGCGTGCCCTCGGCCCCAAGCGGCAGGCTGGCCAGCACGCGGCCCCGCCCGTCTATAATCGCGGAAATCCCGCCGTTGTTGGCCCTGACGACCGGCAATCCGGTTTCTATAGCCTGGCGGCGCGCCATGTCCAAATGCTGCTTCGGTCCCCAGCTCTGTCCGAACCAGGCGTCGTTCGTGATGTTCAAAATAAATTTCGGCTTCGCGCCCTTTGGCAGCAGGCTGGCGCTGAACACTATCTCGTAGCATATCGCGGGCGCAAAATCCCCCATAATCCTGGGGCCCGGCCCGGCCGACAGATTCCCCGGCGTAGGCAGCCAGTCCCCCAGCGGACGGTATTCGCCAAACGGAACCAAATGGCTTTTAAAATACTTGTCGATTATGTTCCCTTCGCCGTCCGCTAGAATCATGGCGTTATACGCTTTGTCCAAATCAAAGTCAAGATAGATTGCGCCAAGTGCGAATTCGGCGCCCAGCGCGGGAAGCCGCCGCGCCGCATTGCCGCCTATGAAATACGGATACGCCGTTTCCGGCCATACTATCAGGTCCGCAGGTCCGGCGCCTTTTGACATTTCCACCAGCTTGTCCAAACGCTCTGCCGCGCTCGCCGTATCGAACTTTTGATTCATATCGTATGACGGCTGGATTATCAGAACTCTTTTTCCGCTTGGCGCGGCGATTTGGCCGCCGCCCATTATCGGGGCCAGCAGAAGCGGCGCGAAGAACAGAAACTGCCACTTCGCACGGCTTGCGATATATTCTGGAATCGCCGATATCGCGCCGACCAGCAACCACGTCAGGCCCAGCGCGCCCACCGCCGACATCAGCCATGAAACCGCCGAGAACGGCAGAGTTATATTCGCAAGCGGATTCCAAGGAATGCCCGTCAACAGCCACTCGCGCAGCCACAAAACGAACGCCCAGGCCAGCGCGAAAGAAATTGTCCTGGCCGCGCCCGCCCTGCCCGTCAAGCGCGTCATCCAAAACGGAAAGCCGAACACCAAAGCCGAACCCGCCATTATCGCGGCGAAGCCTATCGGATACATCCACCACAGTGCCCGCGCTATCTCGTCGTTCGCAAAAATGGACTCCAGGCACCAATGGAAGTTCGCGATGCCGTAGCCCGCCCCCCACCACCAAAGGCTCTTGTTCCGCGTCATCATCCAATAGGCCGCGCCCAGCGACAGCACCGTCAGCCACCAAAAATAATTCGGCGCGAAGCCCAGCGCACCCAACGCGCCCACGCATACCAGCGCAAGCCTTTCCAGCCAGCGACGCCAACTTGGCGGCGGCAGGCGGCCGAGTATCTCTTCTTCCTTGGCCTCCATAATCTCTGCGTCCTTGTCTTCAATATGATCGAAGCCTTGCAAATGCAAAACGCCGTGCACTATCAAATGCGCCGCGTGCGCCGCGAGATTTTTCGGCTCTTCCCTCAACGCCGTATCGTACGACACAAAAACATCGCCCAAAAGGTCCTTGTCGCCGGATTCGAATGCCAAGACATTCGTGGCCTTATCCATGCCCCTATACTTCTTGTTCAGCGCGCGTATCTCGTCGTCGTTCGCAAGGGTAATCGACAGCTCGGCATTTTTGTTTTCGGGAATCAACGCCGCGCGGGCGATTTTCTTAAAGTCTATTTTTACTTTGCGCCAGCGTTCGTCGCCAACGTTTATATGGATTCGCATATCTTCCCCCTTAAGCTGCATTTGTTTCCGTCCGTTATTTTTATCCGGACATAATCGGCGCCTCTTTCCCCGACCACCACCTGCTGCATGAACGGCGTCCTGTAATTCTTGCCGTCCAGCAAACAATCCAAAGTTTTTCCAATGCACGATTCGTTGAACGCGCGGGTGTTCTCGCCAACTATATCATCCAAGATTTTCAGGCGTTCGGATTTTATTTTTTCCGGCACCTGGTCCGGCATCATTGCGGCCGACGTATGGGGCCTTTTGGAATATTTAAATGTGTACGAGTTTATATACCCGATGTCTTTCGCAACCTTGCAAGTCCGTTCAAAGTCTTCGTCCGTTTCGCCAGGAAAGCCCACTATAAAGTCCGAACTGATCTGAATGCCCGGCCTGGCGGCGCGAAGACGCGCCACGATGTCGTAATAATCCTCGACCTTATAAGGCCGGTTCATACGTCTCAGCACGTCCGGCGATCCCGATTGTATAGGTAGGTTCAAAAACGGCAACAGTTTCGGCTCGGCCGCGTGCAGCGCAATCAATTCGTCTTTCATTTCCGCCGGATAGGACGAGGTGTAGCGGATGCGCTTTACGGCGCCCATCTTCGCCGTTTCGATTATCAGATCCGAAAGCCGACGTCCTTTGTTGTCGTATTCGTTCACGTTCTGACCCAAAAAACATATTTCTATCGCGCCCATGTCCGCCGCCCGCCTGACGTCGTCCATAACCGCGTCGAACGGCCGCGACAATTCCGGACCGCGCACGTACGGGACTATGCAGTAGGCGCAGCAGTGATCGCAGCCCTCCTGCACGGGCATATACGCTATCAATTCCGACGACGCCATCTTCGGCAATTCGTCGAATTTTTCCAATCCCGACAAATCGACGCACAAACTTCGCGCGTCGGGATTTTCCAAAACAAGCGACAATTTATGATACTGTTGCGGCCCCAACGCAAAGTTGAGTCCCGGGATTTTTCTGAACGCGTCCGCCCCCGCCTCTCGCGCGACGCAACCCATGATTCCAAATATCGCGCCCGGCTTTTTCTTTTTCCGAATCCGCCCCAATTCGGAAAACACCTTGTCGGTCGCCTTGGCGCGGACGGCGCAGGTGTTAAGCACTATGACGTCCGCGTCCGCCGCGTCGTCCGTCCGCGCATAGCCCATCCCCTCAAGCATGCTTTCAACGCGCCGCCCGTCGTAAACGTTCATTTGGCAGCCGAATGTTTTCAAAAGGAATTTTTTCGCATCGGCCATGGCACGATTCAAATCCGCAAACGTAAAAAATCGGCAGAGCCGATTTTTTACAAATTCAACGCGTTGCGGTACATCTTCGTCAGCTCGTCGTTTTCGGACAATTCGTCTGGATCCATTTTGCGAAGCCGCACCATTTGGCGGATATATTTCGGATCGAATCCGGCGCTTTTCGCCTCGGCGTAGATTTCCTTTAGATCGGCGGCAAGCGCGGCGGCTTCTTCGCCCACCTTCTCTATGCGCTCGATCAAAGCTATCAGCTGCCTGTCGTCTATCGCGCCGTGATTTTCTAGTTTCATATTTTTGCTCCTTTATTCAAACCGTTTATGGTATCATTAAAAAAAGGAAAATCAAGACATGAGATTCACTAAAATTACCGCTTCTATCGGCCCGGCCACAGAGTCGCCACAGATGCTGAAAGCCCTGGCAAAGGCGGGGGCAAACGCGTTCAGGCTTAATTTCTCGCACGATACCGGCGATTCGCAGGGGCGGCGCATCAAGGAAATCCGCAGGCTCGCCGCGCCGGTCGCAATCATCGCGGACCTTCAGGGGCCAAAGCACAGGATTGGCGATTTCCTCGGCGGAAGCGCCGTGTTAAAAAAAGGCGCCCGATTCGCGTTCGACGATAATCCCGCACCCGGGGGCGATACGCGCGTATGTCTGCCGGACGCCGCCGCGCTGGCGGCACTTCGCGTAGGCGACGTCATTTTGCTGAACGACGGACGACAGGAATTCAAAGTCCTTAGGGCCGCCAAGACAAAAGTCCTGACCGAAATCGTGCGCGGCGGCGAGGTCAAAGATCGGCGCGGATTCAATTTGCCGAACACGGAACTTCATCAGCCCATTCTGACGGACAAGGATAAGAAAGATTTGGAATTCGCAATCAAGCAAGACATCGACTACGTCGCCGTTTCGTTCGTTCAAAGGCCCAAGGATATTTCCGACGTTCGGGGCTTTATAGCCAAGCGCACCTCCAAGCCTATAAAAATTATCGCCAAAATCGAACGTCCGCAGGCATTGGCCGAAATCGAGGGCATCATCAGGGCCAGCGACGGCATAATGATCGCGCGCGGCGATTTGGCTGTCGAAACGCCTTTCTACGAAGTGCCCGCGATCTCGCGCCGCCTGATAAAAATCTGCCGCGATATGAACAAGCCCATAATCATGGCGACCCAAATGCTGTCCAGCATGACGGAAAACGAATTCCCGACGCGGGCGGAAATCTCTGACGTGGCGACCGCGGCGTACCTGCGCGCCGATTCCGGCATGACCAGCGAAGAAACCACTATCGGAAAGCACCCGGTCAAAACTATCGAAACTATGGCGGCGATTCTAAACCACGCCGACCAAGACGGAATCTACAACCATTATGACTGGACCAAAGTTTTGGACGGCGAAAACGCATGGGGCAAATCGGTCGTATCGCTGGCCAGTCTAAACAATGCGGCGGCAATCGTAATCTTCACCCACGGCGGAACCAACGCGCGGAATATCTCCAGCCGCCGCCCGGACATTCCCATCGTGGCCGTTTGCGAAAAGGAAATCATAGGGCGCCAGCTTTGCCTTTATCGCGGCGTAGTATCCATTTGCGACAAGGCAATCTTCGACAAGCGCGATTTCAAACGCGCCGCCGCGTTGGCCGGAATAGGTGCTGGCTATTTGGTGGTCGTAGAGAACGATTCGATAACCTTAGCTCACACATCAACAAAATCTTGATTTTACGGCGAGGGATTGTAAAATAAACAACATTATGAGCACAGGGCAAGAACTTTTGGCGGCGGCCAGGACCGACATCTCCTCGGTCAGGGGGTTTCTTTGACCCGGAAAAATTAACCGCCGAAATAACCGAGCTTTCTAAAAAAACCGACGCGCCTAATCTATGGGACAATCCCGACGCCGCGCGAACTTTACTGCAACAAAAGGCGGAAAAGGAAAAAGCCCTGGCAGAACTGTCGGCGCTGGAAAAGGACCTGGAACATTTGGCCGAATTATATAAAATGGCGCCGGACGATCCGGAAGTAAACTCCGCAATCGCCCAGCTTCAAAGTCGCGCGCACGGCGCGAAATTCATAACTTTGTTCAATCAGCCAGCCGATTCGGCGGGCGCGTTCCTGTTCATTCAGGCGGGCGCTGGCGGAACCGAGGCGCAGGATTGGGCCGGAATGCTGGCGCGGATGTACAGCCGCTGGGCCGAACGCCACGGCTTCGCCTTGGAAATCGCCGACGAACATGCGGGCGATTCCGCGGGCCTCAAATCCATAACGTTCAAAATCAGCGGGCTTCGCGCCTACGGGTGGTTGCGCAACGAAATAGGCATTCACCGCCTGGTGCGCATATCGCCTTTCAACGCGCAGGGAAAACGCCAGACCTCGTTCGCCTCGGTCGCCGTGTCGCCCGACATAGACGACAATATCGAAATCAAAATCGACGACAAGGATTTGCGCGTAGACACCTACCGATCGTCCGGCGCGGGCGGCCAGCACGTGAACAAAACCGATTCGGCGATCCGAATAACCCATATCCCGACCGGCGTGGTCGCGACCTGCCAAAACGAGCGCAGCCAGTTTCAAAACAAGGACCTGGCGATGAAAATGCTGCGCGCGAAGCTGTACGACCTGGAAATGCAAAAGCGGCAGGAAAAGGAAAACGCGGCGCTGGCGGCGCAGAAGAAAATCGAATGGGGCAGCCAAATACGGAACTATGTCCTGCAACCGTACCGTTTGGTCAAGGACCTGCGCACAAACGCCGAACGCAGCGATCCCGACGCGGTTCTAGACGGCGACCTCGACGATTTCATGCTGGGACTCTTGGCGAGATAGCCCAAGTGTGATATGTGAAATGTGATAAGTGATATGAAGGCAGAGTTTGCGGAACGCCGGTCAATCATTTCCGAATCTCATATCACTTATCACATATCACTTTTTTTATTGCTTTGTTTTTCAATGTCGATTATAATTGAATCGAACCCACAAGGAAAGTGGTTCAGGACCATAACAAGTCCATAGCAACCGATGCGCGAGAGTAGCGCATTGTAATCCGCATAAAAAACGTATACGGGCGGACGCCCCTTTTTTATGCTGTAAATGCCCCGCATGGTCGGGGAGCCGCCGACTATACAATAGGGGCAACCCGAAAGTCTGCGGGGTCATTGTTGCTATGATTTGTTAAACTCCCTGACCGTCATTCCTGGCGGTTTCTTGCATAAAAGGGAAAGAGAATGCTTGATCGCTATCGAAAAGCAATACAGGGAATAATAGCCGTCGGCATAGCGCTGAATGCTGATGCCGCGCCGATGACGATCGCGGAAAAGCTATCGGACATTATGGCCAGCAAGGAACAAATTCGTCAGGCAATAGAATTGCAGGGCGTAGCGGTGCCAGCCAATACCCCGCTGTCGCAATACTCCGCCAAGATACGCCAAATATCGCGTACTCATCCCAATCTTTCAAGCATCTGTTCCGCCATCACCGCCACCAGTTATTTACCATACGCCAAGTGCGGTGATCATTATGAAGATGGTGCCAAGCAAATTTGGGAAGCCAAATCATGTCCGTTGGCCTCGGGGACGAAGTCGGTTTACGGCAACAGCAGATGTTCGAATCAGAATGATCCAGGTCATGGTTTCTATACTAATCCCCGTACAGTTTCATGGGAACCTACAAATAACCTTGGCAGCGGTCGGTATTGCTGGTGCCAAATATGCACGACCAACGCTACGCCTAGAACAAATTGCGGCGCTTGGGCAATGTTCTACGACTATGGTTCGGCGTCAACTTGTTCGAGCCAATGCGCACTCGTCTGCGTCTACGACCCCTTCTACTACACCTACTCGACCAGCCAGGCCGTTCGTTTCGCGCTGTGCTCCGTACCGTAGGTTTATCATGGTGTTTGGGCAGGATTCGCCCGGATCTTAGCACGTTCGGACATAGTCCGGCGCGCGGGGGCAGCCGTAGACTTTCTTATGATCCTTTTCCAGCAGCAGCAGTCTTTCCACGGTTATGTTTTCGACCAAGTCGAAATACTTCTTCGCGGCCTCTATGGTCAGATCGCCGAGCCCCGCCCTTATGGCCAGCAATTTTTCCACAAAGTCCCAATTCCTGTACAGCACCTCGTTCGCCAGTATTTCATCCAAATATTTTTCCCTAATCTTTTTATCCAAGTGTTCCTTGATTTCGTTCGAAGGCAGGGCGGACCTGTACGACCGGTCGGATCCCAGCGCGTCCAAAATATCCGCCAGCGTCGCGATATGCACGACAAACGGACAGTCGGGATTGCCCAGCGTGGCCGGAGAATGATGATATTCCGCTATCATGCCCACAAAGCACTTGAACCAATCGTAGCGCGTCTGATGGAACAGCGCGGCATTCTCAAGCTCGCCCAAAATGGAATGGACCTTCATCTTCTCCCTTTCCTCTTTGCTAAGGACTCCGGGCTTGTCTATTATTTCCTTCGGAATATAGCTTTTGCCTATGTCGTGCATGGCGAACAGCATGGCCGTATCCGAAAACGTTATATCCTGGAAAAGCCGGTCGTGCCGCTCTTCGCAATCCACCGTGAACGTATTCAGCGCCAACCACATGAACGCCGCGCCAGCGCCGCCAGTCGCGATCGAATGCTTGCACGATATCGTGTCCAGCCTGTGGATAACCGCGTTCAATCCTATATTTTCGATTTCGGATATCACCATCGCGCGGTTGCCCGAGACGTCGACGTTCGCAACGTTCATTCGACGGTACGCATCGTCAATATCGCCGACCTGCGACGGGACGCGTGTCCCGTTCGGGAAATATTTCGGCATATCAGACTCTC
>Ga0268262_10000800_pt1 | contig 40875 bp, 30 predicted proteins | sample TergutNc150P3_FD_190354 | JGI IMG/M metagenome (GOLD analysis project Ga0268262, IMG submission 190354) | Nasutitermes corniger P3 segment gut microbial community from laboratory colony in Florida, USA - Nc150 P3 (SPAdes) (version 2) | ecosystem: Host-associated > Arthropoda: Insects >...
GTCTTCAAATTTTAACATTAGTGGTTCGAATAATTTCATTCTCCCATTGTTTCATACTTTTCCTTTTTCTGCAATTTTTTCTTACTTTATAGACGGACTCTAACTAATTGCCGTTCTTTGCGCCTTTGCGTGATGATCTTCTTTAAAATTCACCTTATATCTCCAGTTGCACAAGGCGGCCGTGTTCCTTCTCAATTTTATAGAGATCATGAACATAGCCGCCGCTTTCACGGTAAAGGTCGGTTTCATATCGCAAAGGCGGTCGAAAACCTCAGAATTATAAAAGGCCTTCATCGCCTCGCTTACGGAAAGGCCTGTGTCCTTCATAATGCAGCCTACGACTACGGCGGTAACATAGTCCATCATAAACTGGATTTTTTTGTTAACCACATTGGAATCCTTTGTTCCCCCGTTGTTTTTGCAGACAATGGTCAAATCGTTTATGGCATCATCCAGAGAAAGGGTATGTTCCGCCTCATAACAATCAACAAGAAACCATATGCCGTCGTTGTCGTTAAGATAATTGAACGCATCCTTCTGGTTCATGCCTTTTTTGCCGGAAAACGCGGCTACAGAACCGAAGGTAGACGGCCATAACGTAATACAGAATTTGCCTGAAATCTGTCATACGGGTAGAATTATATAGCCGAGTCTGTCTTGAAGCAATATGAGCCTTAATTAAGATCGCCATACTTTGGCAGATAGTCGGCGTTCTGTTTGAACATTTTTCTTGTCATTTCTTTTATTTCCTGGATGCCCAATACTGCCGAAGTTAAAGGATCAAATGCGATTGCCTGATAAACTTTTCGCGGGTCGCAGGCAAGCGCGCCTTCAACAGCCAATTCTTCGCAAATGGAACTTGTGTGCACAAGGGCCGCCAATTGATCGGGAAGCTTGCCGATTTTTATCGCTTCAAATCCGTGAGGAGACGCAAGCACAGGCACTTCTACGCAAGCTCCTTGCGGAAGATTTTCGATTAAGCCTTTATTCAAAACATTGCCGTTAAACTTAAATATTGTTTTATCGCCAAACATTGCGTTAAAAATGTAAGCCGCATATTCATGTCCACGTTTCAGATCGACCCTTGGCTCATTTAACCAGTCTTCTATTTCTTTCTGCCATGAATCTTTTTTGATAAGGTATTCATTCAGAATATAAGCGTAAACGCCCGGATTCCAGCCTGTTCCGGGAGCGCAGAACTTTTCGATTAAATCTGAACGCTTGCGGAACCATGCGTTATATTCCGAATTATGGCCCGAAGATTCAGTCGGGTAATAGTCCAAAAGCAAAAACATTTCATTTCGCACAATTTCTTCGTTGTAGATTTTTGGATCTTTCATCGCTTCCCTTATAAGAGGATAGGCGTCTTTTCCTTTACATTTATAATCCAGATAAAAAGCCTGATGATTGATTCCCGCGCATGTGTATGTGATATCTTCATCCTTTGCGCCAATCCAATGAGCGAGCATAATGGCGGTTCCCTGTACACTGTGACAGAGGCCGGAAATTTTCAGGTTTGGAAATTGGCCTTGCATTGCGCGGCATAGCATAGCCATTGGGTTTGTATAGTTCAGAAATACCGCGTTGGGGCAGTATTTTTCTATATCTTTACAAATATCAAGCATAACGGGGATTGTTCGCAGGGCGCGGAAAATTCCGGCTGGGCCTCTGGTATCGCCAACGTTAATATCAACGCCGTATTCTTTTGGAATTTCAATGTCGTAACGCCAAACATCGACATCGCCGTTGAGAATGGTACATAGAACGCCGTCTGCGCCTTCCAGTGCCTCGGCACGATTTTTGGTGGAGATTATTTTCGCTCCGTAGTTTCCCGCTTTTACAATCTTTTTAACTGCTTTCGTAATATGATCAAGCCGGGCTTCGTTAATATCCATAAGCGCTATCGTAGCGTCCTTAAAAACGTCAAATGTTAAAATATCCCGAACTAAAGTTCTGGTAAACCCAAAACTGCCTGCTCCTATAAATGCGAATTTTGGCATAATTTTCCCTTCTTGATAGTTAATATGCCGTTTTTAACAACGAATGGCAATATTCTAAAATGCTTTAACCGGGAAATCATCCGAAAATCTGGTCTCAGGAATTTTTGGCGTTATTTTTCCGCCCTGGCTCCGGTATTTTCCGGGGCATATTCCGGTGTAGTGCTTAAATATTTTTGAGAACCAGCTTTGATCCTTGAAACCGCAAGATACGGCTATTCTGCTTAAACTGAGATTTGTACCGGTCAGAAGCGCGGACGCTTTTTTCACCCTTAGCCGGTTCAGGTAGCTTGAAAAGTTTTCGCCCATCTCTTCCTTGAAAAGGGTACTAAAGTAAGGGGATGAGAATCCCGCCGCTTTGGAAATTTCTTTCAGGCTGATTTTTCTGTCCAGGTTTTCCAGGATAAAATCTTCCGCCTTTTTAAGCACCGACACATGCTGTATTCCCTGCAAGCCGTGTATCTGCTCAGCCATGTCATCCACGATGCGGTACATGGCATCGGCAAGTTCTTCCGCGTTCTTTGTTTCCTGGATTAGTTTTGTGTATAGATTCCCGTTTTCCAGCATGGCGTTCGCGGTAAAGCTGAAATTTGCGCCTATACGGGAAATAAGGACGGCCAGTTCAAGAGCCCTGTACTGAACATACTTGAACTGGTTGGGATTTGAGAAAATGAGGAGGGCCAAAATTTCATTTAGTATTTGCTTTGCCGATTCATTGTCCCCGCTGCCAAGAACGTCAAGAAACATCCGCTCCTTGTCCAGAGGATATTCCGGACGGATGCTATCCTGGGAATATTGGGTTTTTATTTCTTCAATTTTTTCAGAAAGCAGAGAGTAATACAAAACCCGGCGTTTGACATCCCTGTTATAACCGTCACTCCCTATGGAAATGGATTGAGCACATATAAACATAAGTTCAGTCAACGCCTTAATTTTCTGTGAATCATCCTTAAAGAATCCGCCCCCTAAAATAGCGCCGGTAAAACGCCCGTTAAGAAAGATTGGGCTTGTCCAGAAAATGAACCCCAGAGGGCAGGCATAGGTATAGGCAGTGCCGAGCCGCTGCCCCTCTTTAATGGCGTTTATATGTATTTCCCTGCACATATTCGCGGACGGGCCGGAAAGGTTTTTGGGTTCCTGGCAATTTTGATTCCTTATGCAAAGAAGGCAGAAGTTCTCGTGATCGAACAATTCATCGGGAAATTCATTTTCTGCTTCCCTGACTGGTTCGTAATTATGATCATGGATGCTAATCCTGGTTCCTGTTGCTTTCGCGTATTCCCTGACAATCGCGCGTGCGCTTAGCAGTATGGGATTTGTTTTTTCACGGTTTTGTTTTAATGTTTTTTCCATATCTTATCTTATGCCCCATTTTTCCGGCTTCCCGGTACTTTCCGGGATTTACCCCTGTAAAACTTTTGAATACTTTTGAAAACCAGCTTTGATCTTCAAATCCGCAGAGTTCGGCAATTAAATTCATTGGCTTATTGGTTTCTGTGAGCAGTACGGCGGCCTTTTCTACTCTAAGGCGGTTAAGGTAACGCGAGAGCTTTTCCCCCATTTCTTCGTTGAAAATTGTGCTGAAATATGGGGCTGATAATCCGGAAGCTTTTGAAATTTCTTCTAGGTCTATTTTCCGGGTATAATTATCCCAGATAAATCTCTGCGCTTTCCGCAGTACTGAGGAATGGCGCATTCCCCTGAATGAAAAAATTTTATCTGCCATCTGGCTGGCCGCCCGGTTCAGGTTTTTTATCAGTTCTTCGCCTGCTTTTGATTCCTGTATCTGCGCCAGAATGCGGTTGTTTATCTCTATTGATGAAGCTGAAGCGCCGCTGTCGGCCGCCCTTGAAAGCAGCACCAGGAGCTCTATTGCCCTGAAACGGACAAGCTCAAAATTATGCTGGTATATGGACAGGGTGCTGTTAATAAGCTCGTTTATTATTTTGCTTCCTGTTTCGCTATCGCCCCTCTGAAAAGCCGCCAGAAGCATACGTTCTTTCTCCAAAATCTCTTCTGTTCCTGCTTTTTCCTGTATGGAAGAAACGCCTGCTGTTTTGGCTTTACACTGTTCTTTCATCCCTTTTGGCAGTTCTTTAAGCCAGGCCATGCGGCGGATTGTTTTGCCAGGATCTTTTTCTCTTTCGGAAATCTCCGCGGCGCAAAGTCCCAACAGGCGGGCCATTGCATGAATTTCATGCTGCTTCTTTTCAGCCACGTCCCTGAGCATCATGCTGAATTTTTCTGCGGCGATGCTGTCGTTGCACATGGAATGAAATTTTTCCACTGCTTCGTCATGTCCGCACATGAGCACCTGGCCGGCGCTCAGAGCCCCGGCGTAATGTCCCGTGCGGAAAAGAGGACTGTTCCAGTAAGCGAAACCTGCCGCGCAGGCGTAAATCTGGGTTTCGCCGGTGCTTCGTGATTTGATGGACGCTTCCGCGTGCAATTTTTCGCATGGGTATATGCTTCCTTCCCAGATTCCTGTTCTGACAAGGAACGGCGCAGGATTATGGAAATATTTTTTGCATAGTTCGCAAAAACGCATTTGCTTTTTGTACTCTGCGGTTTTCAGTACCTGCCCGGTTTTGTCCAACACCATAGAAGAGATGCTCATTGCCTCGTCATAAACTCCAAGTACATTCAGGGCTTTGACAAGTACAGGCTCAATTTCTTCGTTGCCGGGAATACTGATCTTTTTACTCGCAGCAGGATGTACAACTTCCTGGAGTGTGGCAGTCTGGATGTATTTTCGGCTCATTTTTTCTCCTCTCTCATAATTAAATCTATTGATATGGATGGAACAAACTACACCCAAAATGAAAATTTTTATAAAGCATTTTTGGCTTTTTTAATACTAATTGGGATTTTATTTAGAGAACCAAGCCTACTTGAAACAATGTATTTGCGTACATAAAGTAAGAGTACATGCATAAAAAGGTGGTTTTATAAATGAAAATAATCATTGCACCTGATTCGTTCAAGGGGAACATGAGCGCTCCTTTGGTATGCTCCACTATAGAGGCGGGAATTCTCCGTGCCGACAGAAAGGCGAAGGCTGTTAAAATTCCGCTGGCAGATGGCGGCGAAGGAACCGCCAGAGCGATTACCGAGGCGGCCGGAGGAGAATTCGTTGAGGTAACCGTTCAAAACCCGCTGGGGAAAAAAATAAAAGCCAGTTTCGGCCTTATTAAAAAAGGAAAGGTCGCTGTTCTGGACATGGCCAGCGCCTCCGGGATTGAACTCCTTAAGCAAGCGGAGCTTAACCCTATGAAGGCAAGCAGTTACGGCACCGGCGAATTGATAAGGGCCGCTTTGGATTCCGGGGCGAAAGAGCTTATCATCGGCATAGGCGGCAGCGCTACCAACGACGGCGGTATCGGCATAATTAGCGCCCTGGGCTTTAAAGTGCTGGACGAAAACGGAAAGCCGGTGGGGCAGGGAGGGCAGGCCCTGGCGAAGATTGCCTCGATTGACGTATCCGGCGCGGATAAGAGGCTGAAAGAAGTTACCATTAAAGTCGCCTGTGACGTAACCAATCCCCTTCAGGGGCCTAAAGGCGCTTCCGCAATCTTTGGTCCCCAGAAGGGCGCAACGCCGGAGATGATAAAAACCCTGGACGCTGGACTTGGTAAACTTGCGCGCGCCTGGATAAAAGCGGGCTTAACCAAAGACGTGGAGCAAAGCGGAGACGGGGCCGCAGGCGGCGTTGGAGCGGCCCTAAGAATCTGCCTGGGAGCGAAAATGGAATCAGGCGCGATGCTTGTTATGCGTTACGCTGGTTTTTTTGACAGGCTAAAGGGCGCTGATCTTGTTATCACCGGAGAAGGCATGACCGACGGTCAGACGGCGGGGGGTAAGCTCTGCTCCGTAGTTGCCCGGGAAAGCCGTAAGGCCAAAGTTCCGGTGGCATTGCTTTCCGGCGGCATCGGGGGAGAGGCCGGCTCCTTGCTTGCCTCGTTCGATTATGCCGTCTCAATTTCATGCGGGCAGATTGGCCTTGACGCCATGATTAAAGACAGCCGCCGGGATCTTGGCCTGGCTGCGGAAAATCTTATCAGGGCAATACAAATAGGGAAGAAACTAAATGGATAACGATTCAATAAAACTTGACCGGATGAGCGCTGCGGCGGCAAAAGAGTACATTTTCGGCTTGATCGCAACCTTAAAATTGACCGAAAAAAATATTCATTCTTTGGAAGAAGAAGCCGCCAAATGGAAAGGCAGGCTTGAGTTGGCCCGTTCCGCAGAAAAAAACGATCTTGCCTCTGAAGCCGAAAGGGGAGCGCAGAAAGCAGAGGAAAAGCTTGTCGGCCTGCGCGAGGAAGAAATATCGCTCAGGAACGAAATTGAAGCTGTCAGAGCGAAGCTGCCCGCTCTCGCCGCAAGGGAACGCAGCGTTGACCCGGATCTTCTGGAACAGGAATTGCTAATGGCCCTGGGGAAAATGGGAGAGAAAGTGGATACAGAGAGAGCATTTGAGATATTGGAGAAAGAATCATTCGCCGATGCCGCCCTGCAAGCATTGAAAGAAAAGTTATCGAAGGAAAAGTTAAAGGGGAGCGCTGATTGAGCGAAGAAAACTCATCCGCTACGGAGAATAGCGGCAGAGCCCTAATCCGCCACGGCTCTGTCCTGTCCCTGCTGACCCTGGCATCGCGTGTTTTGGGGCTTGCCAGGGAAATGACAAAGGCGGCTCTCCTTGGAACCAGCGCCCTGTCGGACGCTTTTTCGGTGGCTTTCATGATCCCGAACCTTTTTCGCCGCCTTTTTGCGGAAGGGTCAATCGCGGTGGCCTTTGTCCCAACCTTCAAGGAGTACCTTGTACAGAATGAAACCGGGCAGGGGTCGCAGGACAGCATAAAGGAATTTCTTTCCTGCTTTCTCACTTTTCTTAGTTTTTTTGTTACCCTCACGGTGATGGCCGGGATTGCCCTTTGCCCTCTGGTGATCCGTTTTTTTGGCATGGAAGAATTTTCCGAAACAGTTTTTCTGACACGGCTGATGTTTCCGTTTCTCGCCTTTATCTCCATTGCGGCTTTTTTTCAGGGGATACTCAACAGCCTCAGGATTTTTGCCCCTTCCGGTTTCGCTCCGATACTCCTCAATTTGATTACCATTCTCTGTGCTTACCTATTAAGCCCTTACACGCAAAACCCGGCCAGGGCTATGGCGGTGGGAATTCTTATCGGGGGTTTTACGGAAGCGGCAATTCAGCTTCCTTTTGTTTTAAGGCACAAAAGCAGTATGCGCTTTTTTTTTACCGGCCTAGAAAGGGCGATAAACAACCCGGGGACCAGAAAAGTTCTGCGCCTTGTTGGGCCTACTGTAATCGGCATGGCGGCTTACCAGTTGAACGACCTGGTATCCACCGCTCTCGCGGGGAATGCCGGAGAAGGCATTGTCTCAAGCCTTCAGTATTCGCTCAGGCTCCAGGAGCTTATTCTGGGGGTTTTTGCGGTTTCCATCGGAACGGTGCTTTTGCCGGATCTGGCCGAATACGCAAAATCAGGGCGCTGGGGTCTTTTTAACCGGCGGCTTTCATCGGGCATGAATATCATCGCCTTTATTACGATACCCATTACTTTTTTTTCACTGGCCCAGGGCCAGGGCATGATTGCTTTGCTTTTTCAAACCAGGAGTTTTAACGAGGAGTCTGCGCGGCTTACTCTGGCGGCCTTTACCTTTCACATGCCGGGGCTTTACTTTATTGCCCTGAACCGCGTTCTGGCTCCGGCCTTCTACGCCCAGAGCGACGCAAAGTCTCCTACAATTGCGGGGATTTTTTCGTTTGTTGTTAATATGGCTCTGGCCGCCGTTCTGGCGTTTCGCTTCAAGGGCTCAGGCATTGCCTTTGCCTTGTCGTTTGCCAGCGCGGTTAATACGGCGGCGCTTTTGTTTTTTTTAAGAAAGAACAAAGAGATTATGCTTGGCAGTACCCTAAAGTCCGCACTTGGGTACACAGTAAAGCTTATTTTATTTTCTGCCATTGCCCTTATTCCGCTTTTTTTGCTTTCGCCGGGGATTTCGGGGCTTTTTTCGGGAAGGGGCCGAGTAATTTCCTATGGCGCGCCGCTTCTGCTAAACGCGCTTATCTATGCTGGAACAGGTTTGGTTCTTTTAGCCGTTACAAGGGATAAGCAACTTCTTGGTATAATTAAAATGCTTCGTAAGAAATAATTTTTTACAATATATTTATTCAAGATTCCTCACGCAGAGCTCGCGGAGGCGCAGAGAATAGATAAAATCAAACCTCTGCGTCCGCGAACCAAAGGTTCGATGCGCCTTTGCGTGGATAAATTATGGAACAAATCCCTACTTTTTTACGTTATAGAACGCTTTTTTCCCTGCGTACTCAGCCGCGTCTTCAAGTTCGTCCTCTATGCGCATAAGCTGGTTGTACTTGCAGATCCGGTCGGTACGGCTCATGGAGCCGGTCTTTATCTGGCCGGTTTCCAGCGCCACTACGAGGTCGGCGATAAAAGAGTCCTCGGTTTCGCCTGAGCGGTGGGAAACGATGGCGGTGTAGCCTGCTCGCTTGGCCATTTCCACAGCCTCATAGGTCTCGGTAACCGTGCCAATCTGGTTTACTTTTATCAGAATGGAATTGCAGGCGCCCATGCCTATTCCCTTTTCAAGCCGCTTGGTGTTGGTAACGAAGAAATCATCGCCTACGATCTGAATCTTGCCGCCCAGGGATTTGGTCAGTTTTACATAGCCGTCCCAGTCGTCCTGATCCAGGGGGTCTTCAATCGATATAATCGGGTATTTGTTCACCCAGCCGGTGAAGAGCTCGATCATCTCGTCGGCGGTAAAGAGCTTGCCTGGATTGGACTTCCAGAACTTGTAGCCCTTCTTTTCGCCCTCGCCGTATAGCTCCGAGCTGGCGCAGTCCAGAGCGATACCGAACTGCTCGCCCGGTTTGTAGCCGGCCTTTTCAATGGCCTTCATAATAAATTCCAGGGCTTCCTCGTTGGCGATGTCCGGGGCAAAGCCGCCCTCGTCTCCTACGGCTGTATTTTTCCCCGCGTCATGGAGGAGTTTCTTTAGGTTGTGGAAGACTTCCGCTGTCCAGCGAACCGCTTCCCTCATGGACTCCGCGCCTACGGGCATGACCATGAATTCCTGAAAGTCAATCTTGTTGTCGGAGTGCTTGCCGCCATTGATAATGTTCGCCATAGGAACGGGGAGCAGGTTGGAATGGAAAGTCCCAAGGTATTTATACAGGGGAATATCCAGGGAATTTGCGGCGGCGCGGGCAGTTGCCATGGAAACGCCCAGAATGGCGTTGGCTCCCAATTTGGCCTTGTTTTCGGTCCCGTCCAGCTCAATCATGGCTCTGTCCAGGCTGACCTGTTCAAGAGCGTCCATGCCCATAATTTCAGGCGCAATTATATCGTTCACATTTTCTACAGCTTTTAGGACGCCTTTGCCCATATAACGCTTTTTATCGCCGTCCCGAAGCTCAACCGCCTCATAATCGCCCGTAGACGCCCCGGATGGGACAGCCGCCCTTCCTGTAACGCCGTCCTCCAGCAAAACTTCAACTTCCACTGTGGGGTTTCCACGGGAATCCAGAATTTCCTTCGCTATTACATCTTCAATACAAATCATGTAGGCCTCCGTTTTTAGTTTTTCTTAAACTAATATTCAGCCTTTTTTAAGGGACTAGTCAAGTGCAAAATTTTATAACATCTCGTTTATTATATCTATGGCCTTTTCGTATTCAAACAGGAGGATATGCTCTTCTACTTTGGAGATCTTGGCCTTGATCTTGCTGTCCAAAGACAAACCCGCAAAGGTTACAAGCATACGGTTAACCGCTTCAACGTCCATTTCTTCCAGAGCCGTCTTTAGAATTTCCAGCCTTAGCTCGGGAATATCCTCATCTTCTCTGTGGGCCTTGGCAGCTTCGTATTTTCCCAATTCGGATTTCACATTGTTGATCAGTGCAAGAACATCTTCTTTGAGTTCGCTGGTTTTTTCATTTATTTCCGAAAGCGGTCCTTTTTCTGCGGTTCTTTCAAGCCATGCGGCTTTTTCACCGGTTTCAATTGCGCCGATGCTCCTGGCCGCTCCTTTAAGAGCATGAACCAGGGTAGTATAGAGATCAATATTTCCCTCTGCCAGGGCGTCCTTGATATTCGCCAGGCGGTTTTCAGCGTCTTTGCAAAAGTCCGATAAAATTTCCAGATAAATCTGAAAATTTCCGCCGCAGTTCCTTTGGCCCTGGGTTGTGTCTATTCCATGAATACTTATTGTTTCGTCTTTTGAATATTTCGCCTCATCATCGCTGTTTGGCTGTTCTGCCTTACATAGTTTTTCAACTGGGAGCCATTTTTCCAGAATTTCATCCAGCTTTTGTATTTCAATGGGTTTGGCCAGAAAATCGTCAATTCCCTTTTCAAGAAATATTTCCCTCTGGCCGGAAACGGCGTTTGCGGTAAGGGCTATTACAGGCAGCTTTTTGTAGTACTCGTCAGCGGAATTAATGCTCCTTATTAAAGACGTAGTCTCAATGCCATCCATACCTGGCATCATGTGATCCATGAATACAATGTCAAAACGGTTTTTTTCTACAAGATGAATAGCTTCCGGGCCGCTCAAACAGGTTTGTATATTCATGTTATACGGAGCCATAAGCTCCTTTGCTACCCTAAGATTTGTGGAAATGTCGTCCACAATAAGAATATTTGCAGAAGGAGCGGTAAATTGGATGCTGAATTTCTTGTCGTAATATAAAAGTTCCCCCGATACATTATTCAGGACATTTGCAATGGTAACGGAATAAACCGGCAACAGAACGCTGCTTACTTCGCGGTAAAAAGAAATTTCTCCCGGCTCGACCATTATCGTCAGATTCAGGGGTTTTTCTCTGGTTGCAGGTATGTTAATGCAGTCCAAAGCATATTTAGATGAAATAAAAGCGTAATTAGAATCACCGTTTGCAAGTTGTTTGGTAAATTCCCGCAAATCCGGAAAATATTCATAATCCACACCCAGGTTTTCCAATGAATTTTTGATTGATTTAACATATTCTGGCCGCCAATCATAAAAAAGTACCCGTTTGTTTTCAGGGCCGGAAATATATGCTATAGGCGTGTCATCGTCATATTCCTGGATTACTGTTGCCATAAAAACGGAACCTTTGCCGTAATCGCTGATAACTGTTACATCCCCTCCCATTGCCCGGCAAAGCGCCCTGGTAATTACCAAACCAAGGCCGGTTCCTTCAATGCCCCTGTTTGCTACAGAATCCATTCGGGCAAATTCGTTAAAAAGTTTTTCCCTGTCTTCAGGTTTGATTCCGATGCCGCTGTCCCTAACCGCTAATATCAGTTTAATTGTTTTCTCGCCTGTTTTTTCCATTCCCACTTCCAGAGAAATATAACCTCTTCGGGTATACTTTACCGCGTTGGAAAGAAGGTTGGTCAAAATCTGGCGCAGCCTCATATCATCTCCGTAAAGCTGCCCCGGTATGGCGCTTTCAACATTTACAAGAAAATCCAGGGATTTTTCCGCAACTCTGGGACGCATTATGTTGACCATATCGTTAATTACAGAGGCTAATTCATAATGCCGGTTTTGGATCTGCAGTCGGCCTGATTCTATTTTTGAAAAATCCAGAATGTCATTAATAATTGCCAAAAGGTTATTTCCTGACTGGTTGATTATTTCGATGTATTCCTGAATTTCGCCGGAAATTTTCTTTCGTTGAATCAGCTCGGTCATGCCAAGTATGGAATTCATCGGAGTGCGAATTTCATGGCTCATGCGCGCGAGGAAGGTAGATTTTCCCAAATTTTGCTCGTCTGAACGGGCTTTTGAAATGCTCAACCGGATCAGGATTAATATCAGGAAGCTCATAAATATGATGCCCAAGACAGAAAGCGAAAACGCCATTGAATACACGTCGCTGTAATACGCATTGATCGGAGTTGCAAGCGTAACATACCAGCCGTTATAAATTTGCCTGGAGATGGCCATAACGTGAATGCCTTCAGGGTTTAGCAGGCGCAAAGAAAAGGTTCCGCCGGGATTATCCAAAAGCATGCGGATTAGGGGAGGGTACCCTGTATAGTCCCCCAAGTGCCTGTTTATGCGGCTTTTTACAGGATGTGCCATTACTAAAAAATTTTCATCGCACAGGAAACCATAGCCGTCATTGGTAAAATGAATTGACTCTACGTATTTTGAAATGGCTGAAAAATCAATTTCCAAAGCGAGGATTCCGTATTGTGTACTGTTTTTATCGTGAATTGTTTTCGCCAAAGAAATAACATTTTTCCCCGTTGCCCAATTAATATAAGGAGCGGAAACCCCAATACCGCCTTTTGCCGCCTCCGCTATATGATACCAGCGCCACTCTTGCGGAATAGATTCTTCCGGAGGTTTATTGTAAAGCTCCGGTATATAGGTGTTATTAATTATACCGTAAATATTCATTATACTTTGCGCCCAGGCGCTTTCGGAACTCATGGTTCCGGCTAATATTGCCAAACGGGAATTTATCTTTTCAAGGGTTTCACCTGAATCAAGCCAATTTTCAATCAGCCTTTCTGCCTGAAACAAATTCGCCTCGGCTTCCCGCAGGCAGGATTGGATGTAAATTTCGGCGGTATTGATGGTTTCCTGGCCATTGGCGAAAAGCCGGTTTTCAACAATGCGGCGGACAAAAAAATAACTGACAACCACCATTAGGCCAAAGGAAAGGGCTACAAAAAATATTTGGGGAAGTTCTTTGCGAATGACGGAACGCAGTTTTAAACCGCTCATCTGGATTTAAGGCCCCCGGGATTTGCTATTCCGGAAAATCCTGGGCTATGGCGACGAATATCTCTACTAAAGCCGGGTCAAACTGAACGCCGCTTCCCTGCTTGATTATCTCCAATGCCTCATCCGCTGAAAACGGTTTTTTGTAGGGCCGCTCGGAAATTAAGGCGTCATACACGTCCACAAGGGCCAACAATCGGCCCTGCAGCGGAATGTTGCTTCCTGCAATGCCCCTGGGGTATCCGGTGCCGTCCCATTTTTCATGGTGGGTTCCGGCCATTATTTTTGCGTGCGTCAAAAAGACGCTTTCCTTCGTGCTTTCCTGTATCTTTTCAATGACTTTCTCGCCAAAAAAGGTGTGCCTCTTCATTTCGTTAAATTCTTCCGCCGTCAGTTTTGCGGGCTTCAACAATATGTTGTCCTTGATGGCTATTTTCCCCACATCGTGAAGCTGGGAAGACTGAAAAAAAAGCTTCATGTCCCAGTCTTTTACATCATCGGAGTATACATTTCTCCTTATCATTTCTTCCGTCAGGAGCTTTAGAAATTGCTCGCTGCGCTCAACATGGCCGCCGGTTACGTCGTCGCGATATTCCACCAGGTTGCTCATTGTTTTTAGAATGGCGTTCTGCAATTCCTGTATTTCATCCGTTTTTTCTTCCACAAGGTGCTGAAGGTTCCGATTTATGTGTTCCAGCTCTTTTTTCTGGGATTCCACAAGGACATGCACGTCTACCCGTTTTAAAAGGAGCTGGGGAGAGAAGGGCTTGGAAACAAAGTCCACTGCCCCCTGGACAAACCCCTCAAGCTCGCTGTTTGCGTCCGATTTGGATGTGAGGAATATTACCGGGATGTCCGCCGTTCTGGGGTTGTTTTTTAAGACCTTGATGGCGTCGTAGCCGTTCATTTCAGGCATCATTACGTCCAGCAAAATGATGTCAGCCAGGGTTTTTTCCAGCAGTTCAAAGAGTTTCGCGGCGCTGGGCACGGTAAAAACATCGTATTTGCCCATAAGGGTATTTCTGGCTAGTTTTAGATTAATGGGGTTATCGTCAACCAGGATGACTTTTTTTCTTGTCTCTGCCATACCCTTTATCTCCATTTCCTCTATAAAAACCCTAACGTATAAATACAATCATAGCTTATTAAGGAAAGAGGATCACTACTGTGTATCGTATATTATAACGTAAATTGTTAAGAAAATCCACATAAAAACAATATAAAAAAGTATCTGGCTTTTTTCAAAGTTTAGTACTAAGCTAACCAGGAATTAATATGAGCGATTTTGTCCATCTTCACGTTCACTCGGATTTTTCTCTTTTGGACGCGGCGGTTTCTGTAACGGCTTTGGCGGACAAGGCCGAAAGGCTTGGAATGACGCACCTGGCCCTGACCGATCATGGCAATATGTTTGGGGCCATGGAATTTATTGCCGCCTGCGGAGAGACAATTAACCGGCAGGGACAGCATGAAAAGCGCAAAAACCCGATAAAGCCAATAATCGGCTGTGAAGTGTACGTCTCTCCGCTTTCGCGCTTGCAGAAAACCGGAACGGAAAGCGACAACAAATATTACCACCTTGTTCTTTTGGCGAAGAACAGGGAGGGCTACCTCAATCTGGTCAAGCTTTGCTCTTTTGCCTATACCGAAGGTTTTTATTACAGGCCGAGGATCGATGATGAGCTCCTTGAAAAGTACCACGGAGGGCTAATCGCGCTTTCGGCCTGCGTTTCAGGCGAGATACCGCGCCTTATCCAGGCCGGGAAAATCGACGAGGCTGAAAAAAAGGCCCGCTATTACAGGGGTCTTTTTGGAGAGGACAAAGAGGGGGAAGCGAACTTTTTCCTTGAAATCCAGGATCACGGCATTCCGGCGGCGAAGCTGAGGGGAAACCTATCGCAAAGGGACATAAACAAAGCCGTCGTTGAAATTTCCAAAAAGACCGGCATCCCCCTGGTCGCGACTAACGACGTTCACTACCTGAACAGGGAAGATAATGTTGCCCATGACATACTCCTCTGCGTAGGAACAGGCAAAGTCAGAACCGAAGAAAAACGGAAGAAGTACTACGGAGAGCAGTTTTATTTAAAAAGCGGAGATGAGATGGCGGCGCTTTTCCCTGACTACGGCGAAGCGATAGCCAACACCGTGCGCATTGCCAGCCGCTGCAAAACCGATGTTCCGGATATCAGCGTTAAAGAATTGCCCAAGTATCTGCCCGATTTTGAAATTCCCGGCGGCTTTGACAACACAGACGCTTATATCAGGCATCTGGTAAGTGAAGGCCTTGCCAGACGCTACGCAAAAGAAAAGGCGACGGGCGGCGAAAAATGGCAGGAAATAACCAATAGAGCGGAGTACGAGCTGGGCGTCATTATTCAGATGGGCTTTACAGGTTATTTTCTCATCGTCGCGGACTTTACCAACTGGGCAAGGGAAAACAATATTTCTGTAGGGCCTGGTCGCGGCTCGGGCGCAGGTTCAATAGTCGCTTACGTATTGCGTATAACAGACGTAGAACCGCTAAAGTACGGCCTCTTGTTTGAGCGTTTTCTGAATCCCGAGCGTATCTCCATGCCGGACTTTGACGTGGACTTTGCCAACGAGGGCCGGGACGACGTGATAAAGTACGTCACCGATAAATACGGCCAGGACAAGGTAGGGCAAATCATCACCTTCGGAACGCTGGGGGCAAAGGCGGTGATCAAGGACGTGGCCCGTGCTTTGGGAATATCAATTCCCGAATCGGACATGATCACAAAGCTCATCCCAAGAGATCCAAAGATAAACTTGCAGAAGGCAATTGACGGGGAACCGAGGCTGAAGGAACTGTCGCAGGATGCAAGGTACACGGAGCTTTTTACCCTGGCCGGAAAACTTGAAGGCCTTAACCGGCACTCAAGCATTCACGCTTCAGGCGTGGTAATTGGCAGGACCGCCCTGTATAACTTTGCGCCTCTTTTTAAAGACCCGAAAACAGGCGCTGTATCCACCCAGTACGATATGAACCACCTGGAAAAATGCGGCCTTGTAAAAATGGACCTTTTGGGGCTTAAAACATTGGACGTGATTAAGCACACCGAGGAATTGATCCGCGACAGGGGAGGGGAGTTTGCTAATTTCAGCGTAGAGGCCGTAGATGAAAACGATGAGGCGACATTCAGGATGTTAAGCGAAGGTTTGAGTTTTGAGGTCTTCCAGTTTGAATCCGACGGTATGCAGGATACCCTGAAAAGGGCAAAGCCTGACAAAATTGAAGACCTAATCGCCCTTAACGCGCTTTACCGTCCCGGCCCAATGGCCAATATCCCCAAGTATATCAACTCAAAAAACGGCAGCCAGGCGATCACTTACCCTGATCCCAGCCTGGAAGAAGCTTTAAAAGATACTTACGGCGTTATTGTCTATCAGGAGCAGGTCATGCAGGTTGCGCGGATCATAGCCGGCTACAGCATGGGGCAAGCCGACCTTTTAAGGCGGGCAATGGGGAAAAAGAAAAAAGAAATTATCGACAAGGAAAAAATACCTTTTCTTGATGGCGCGGTGAAGCAGGGCTTTTCCAAAACCAGGGCCGGAGAGATTTACGATATGCTGGTTCCGTTTTGCGACTACGGTTTTAACAAGAGCCACGCCGCCGGTTACTCTGTGCTGGCATACCGGACTGCCTACCTAAAGGCAAATTTTCCGGCGGAGTTCATGGCGGCCAACCTCACCAACGAGATTCACAGCACGGACAAGGACAAGCTTTCGGAGTGCATTTCCGAAGCGCGAAAGATGGGCATTGCCGTTGATCCGCCCGATATAAACCGCTCGTTTAAGCTTTTCACGATAGCGGACGGACGTATCGTTTACGGCTTTTTGGGAATCAAGGGCCTGGGGGACGGGCCCGCGGACGAAATAGTAAATTGCCGCAAGGACGGGCCCTACAAAGACTTTCTGGATTTTCTTAACCGCGTGGACATCAAGCTGGTCGGAAAAAGCGTTATTGAAAAGCTTATTCAGACCGGCTCTTTTGACAATTTGGGAAAGCGAAGGGAAACCCTTTTGGGAAACCTGGAACAGGCGGTGGAATACGTTCAAAAGATAAAAGACGGGAAAAAATTCGGCCAGGCCAGCCTTTTCATGGATACCGGGGAAAAGGAATATCTAGATTTTAGATTTGAAGAATTTCCTGAGATATCCAGGGCCGACAAGCTTAAAACGGAAAAGGAACTTATCGGCTTTTATTTTTCAGCCCATCCCATGGATGAATATCAGGCTGTCTGGAAGGACCTTGTGAAAGCCGATTTGGGCCATCCTGAAGCTCTGGTTTTGGGTAACCATATCCTTGTGGGGCTTGTAAAGAACGTCAAGGTAATTACCACAAGCAAGGGAGATCGAATGGCCTTCGCCACGCTTGAAGATTACAACGGCGAAATTGAGCTGACTTTTTTCCCGGGGGCCTGGACTCAATGCAGGGAAAAGATCGAGAACGATAAGGTGGCTATCCTTAAAGGCAAAGTAGAATACCAGCAGAACAGGGATAAACGCAGTTTCACTGTTGATGAATTTTTGGAATTGGACGATATTACTAATGCCGAAATTGCCAATAAAGAAGATATGCAACAGTGGGAAAGGTTTGCGAATGTGCGGAAGTATGCCAAAGACATGGATATAAACCTGCTGGATATTGGCAAGGGGAAGCCGGAACCTGGAACCTACATCGCTATCGGAATGCTAAAATCAATAAGAACCCATGTTGATAAAAACGGCAAGGAGATGGCCTTTGGAACCTTGCAAGGTCCAGGCGGAGAAATGGATGTTTTGTTTTTTGCCAAAGCATGGGAAAACTGCAAGGATAAGGCAGTGGCCGGTGAGGTCTTGGCCCTTAAGGGAACCATCGAAGCGCAAAGGGATCAATATAGCGGGAAGAATGGCAACGATAAGAATACCTTTCTTGTAACCAGCATACAGGATATCGATAAATTAGTCCGTAGAGCCGATAAAAAATCCGTGCAGAGCCAGGAAGATACGGCTGATGAAATAAAAACCGAAATGCACATCCGTCTGGCCGCCGGCGCGGCGGAGAACGAAGAGATGCTCAGTTTTCTTAAAAGTTGTATAGAGGAAAATCCCGGCTCATGTCCGGTATTTATCCATGTTCCTGTTTTTGCCCTGGGGAAAGAAAGCTCTCAGGATGAAAATCCCAAAGAGACAATAATCCGCGCGGCAAGTTTTATAAATGCGGAGGCTTCTGTTTCGCTTGGCTCATTGGAGAGATGCCCCGCCGTAGCGGATGTTTGGTGCGCCGGGTAATGGAGGTTATATGGCACAACTGTTGGGTTTCTTAAGTTTATTGCTGAATATCTATATGCTGATAATTTTTTTCAGAATTATCCTTACATGGTTTCCGGGGTTTGGGAACGGCGGCATAATAGATTTTCTTTCAAGGATAACCGATCCCTACCTGAACTGGTTCCGCCGCTTCTCGTTCCTACGGCTTGGCTTTCTGGATCTTTCCCCAATTCTGGCTCTTGGTGTTCTTACGCTGGCGAACAGAGTCCTTGGTATGCTTGCAAGTTACGGAAGAATTTCCATAGGAATAATACTGGCCTTGGCGCTTCAGGCGGTATGGGGAGCGGTTTCTTTTATACTCGGTTTTTTAATACTTATTCTTATCCTGCGCCTTATAGCTTTTTTATTAAGGCAGAGCGGCGCTAATCCCTTTTGGAATATCATTGAGACAATTTCCCAGCCCGTGCTCTATAAAATAAACCGCATCTTTTTTCGTGGCAGGATAGTAAAGCATATTACGGCTCTGCTTGTTTCAATTGCTAGCCTGGTAATCGTCTACATGGCCCTGAAACTCCTCTTCGCGATAATTTCCACGATGCTGGTTAGACTGCCGTTCTGATGTTTCTACGGGAACTCTTACAGTCTGTAACCGTGTTGAAGGGCGTCGGCTCCGAGAAAGCAGGCAGCCTGGCGCGTCTGGGCATAACGAATATTGCCGCCTTGTTGTGCCATTACCCTCGCGATTGGGAAGACTGGGGTCTTACCGTTCCGCTTAAGGACTGGAAAACTTCCCAGGTCTGCGCGGATGTTCAGATTGTCGCTAAAGACTGGTTTGGCTACGGCCCGACGAAAACCCTTAAGCTCTACGTTGAGGACGAGACCGCCAGAGTCTGCCTGAAATGTTTTAAGCAACCCTTTTTGGAAACGCAGTTCCCTATAGGCATACGGGCAAGGCTTTTGGGACGTTTTGAGTACAAGTATGGCGAGATTCAGTCCAAGTCTTTTAAGCTTAAGCATATCAGAAATGTATACGGCCCCATACTGCCGGTGTACCCTTTGACGGCGGGGGTTAAGCTGGATTTCCTCCGCAACCTTACCCGGCAGGCCGTTAGCCGCTATGCTAAAGCTCTGGAAAACGAGCTTCCTGAAAGCGTAATAACTCGGGACGGCCTTTTCCATAAGGCCGATGCCGTTAGGGCAATACATTTTCCCGCTTCCTGGCAGGAGCTTGACAGGGCCAGGAAGACCCTTATTTACGAAGAGCTTTTTTATCTGGAAGTGATGGTCGCCCAGAGGAGCTTGCAGCGAAAAGCCAATAGCTCAGGTCATGAGGTAGCGCCGCAAAATGAGGATTTATCCAAAGAAGATTTATCTTCATTGCAGAAGCGCCTGCTTGAAAGGCTGCCCTTTGCCCTTACGCCGGGGCAGAAGTCCGCCGTCGCCGAGATCAACCGCGACATGGACAGCCCCTTTCCGATGGCCCGGCTTTTGCAGGGGGACGTGGGCTCTGGCAAAACTCTGGTGAGTTTTCTTGCCGCCCTTAAGGCCGTGGAAGCGGGTGGGCAGGCCGCGCTCATGGCTCCCACCGAGCTTCTTGCCCGTCAGCATGCGGAAAGCGCAGCGAGGCTTCTGGAACCGCTTTGCATCAGGATTGCCTTTCTTACCGGGAACCTTAAAGCGTCGGGACGGGCCAATCTGCTAAAGGCCCTATCGTCCGGCGATATTGACATGATTGCCGGAACCCACGCCCTTTTCTCCCGCGATGTGGAATACAAGAATCTGCGCCTTGTTGTAGTGGACGAACAGCACCGCTTCGGGGTGTTGCAGCGCCAGGCAATTACCGCCAAGGGCAACCTGCCGAACCTATTGATGATGAGCGCGACTCCCATTCCCCGAAGCCTGGCGCTCACGGTTTTCGGCGACCTGGACGTGTCGGTGATTGCCGATCTGCCTCCTGGGCGGAAGGCCATAAAAACCCATCTCGCGAAAGAATCCAACGAAGGGAAGGTTTACGATTTTGTGCGCCGTGAACTGGAGGCAGGCCGTCAGGCTTATTTTGTTTACCCGCTAATTGAAGGCGGAGATGAATCGTCATTACTGCCGTACGATTTAAAAGATGCGGTATCCATGGCTGACAGGCTTGCGAAAGAAGTGTTCCCCGATTTTCCTCTTGCGCTTTTACATTCAAAAGTGGATGACGAGGACAAGCGAAAAGCCATGGAAGCTTTTCGCCGGGGAGAAATAAAAATCCTTGCCGCCACGAGCGTTGTGGAAGTCGGCGTTGATGTGCCAAACGCGACCTGCATGGTAATCGAGCACGCCGAACGCTTCGGCCTTTCCGCCCTGCACCAGCTCCGGGGCAGGGTGGGCCGGGGAGAAGATCAGTCCTACTGTTTTTTGGTTTACTCCGACAACCTAGGCGACGACGGGAAAAAACGGCTCATGGTGATGCTCGAAAATTCTTCCGGCTTTGTTATTGCCGAAGAAGATCTAAAGCTACGCGGGCCCGGCCAGATAGTCGGCGTTGAACAGTCCGGCTACCTGAAACTAGGCCTCGCCGATCCCGTCAGGGACGCGGAAGACCTTGTCCGCGCCCGCTCCGATGTCTTTGAAATTCTGGAATCCGATCCGGCGCTTGAAAAGCCACCGAATAAACGAATCGCGGAAGTTCTGGAACGTTGCCCACCCTTTAGCGAGGTGGGGTTATAGGGAATAGTAAAAAGAATATAGGAAAATTCATCTAAGGACACAAAAAAGCTCCGGCAATACCGGGGTTTTAGTAATTGTTCCGCCATGAGGCTAAACCTTGACATCAGATTTAATTTCAGGATAGGTTAAAGTAAATCTCGGGCGCTTAGCTCAGCTGGTTAGAGCACCACGTTTACACCGTGGGGGTCATATGTTCGAATCATATAGCGCCCAAAGCAGGTATATCTTCCAAAAATGTTTCGCTTATTTTTCTTCCACCCGCTGTAAAACCCAGTTTGCGGTCTTTTCTTGCTTCTCCGTGAAAGTCGCTGCCTGCGGTTATATAAAGACCTAGTTTTTTTCCCAGTTCTTCCAGGCGCTTGCAGGAAGATACTTTTGCCGACGGGTGCCATGCTTCAATTCCGTCAAGGCCCTTTTCTTTAAAACTTTTTATCACTTCCGGGAGTTTTCCCCAGGCTGTGTACAGGGACATTGGATGGGCCAGGACGGCAATCCCGCCGGATTCGTGAATAATTTTTAACGCCAGTTCAAATTCCAGGCCCACCTTTGGTATATAGAAAGGCTTTCCTTTACCCAGGTAACGGGAAAAAGCCTGCTTGCGGTTTTTAACTATTTTCTTTTCCGCAAGAAACGCCGCAAAATGGGGCCTTCCTATTGAGTGTCCGGCAGTCGCAGAGCTGGCGGTCGCAGGCCTTACAGTCTGGGTGTCTATATCGCTATATGAAACCTCGATGCCCGCCTTGTTCATCCTGTCTACGATTTCCAGGTTCCTATCTTCCCGCCTCCGCCAGAGCTCTTCCATAACTCTGTTAAACTCATCTTTTGGCTCGCCCAAGCCCAGGCCCAGAAGATGGAATTCACCGTTTGAATTCCAGGCAATTTCAAGTTCGATACCTGGTATAAATCGCATTCCATTTTCTTTGGCAGTCTTTGCGGCTTCTTTTAGACCCCCTGTGGTATCGTGATCGGTCAGGGCAATGGCGGAAAGGCCGCGTTTTGAAGCCTCGGCAATTAGGGCGGAAGGAGAAAAACTTCCATCGGAGGCGGTCGAATGTGTATGAAGATCGATCATATGATTGACAGATTACTCAAAACCGGTCAAATTTAACAGGCTTAAAGCGGAATTACCGGAAAAATTAATAAAAATCATGTTATTTACCGAAAATATATGAAGAGCTCTGTTATCTCATTGACTGAATGTATTCTCCGGTCTAAAATGCTATAAAAGCATAGGACGGTCCGAAGGTGTCTGGGTTTCTGTTGGAAAGAGGCGTTGTTGTTACATCCGGGAAAAAACCGCGGGTCGGTAATCTTGGGGTCTTGGAGAATAAGATTATTTCGGCAAAAAGCGGAGGCGGGATAATTCTGGATTTAAAAGAAAAATCTTACGTTTACCCTTCCCTTATTAACACTCACGACCACCTCCAGGGTAACTACAGGCCGGCTATCGGGCCAAAAGAAGGCACTTTTTACCTTACCTGGCAGCCCTGGGATAAGGATCTAAAAGCTTCCGCCACTTTTACTGAGCGTTCCAAATTGACAAGAGAGGAGCTTTATTTACTTAGCAGCTATAAATGTATTTTTTCCGGGGTTACTACCGTAAACGATCATTTCCCCCAGGCCATTAACGGGAATATACTCCCGACGCTTCCAATTCGGGCTATTTTGGAATACGGACTGGCCCATGAGGCCACTTCATACGACCTAAAATGGGGGGATGGCGTAGTAGCGGAGCATAAAAAAGCCGTAAAAAACAAGTGGCCCTTCATCACCCATCTTTGCGAGGGCTTTGACGAGGAAGCCATGCACGGCCTGGATACCCTGGAAAAACTGGGGGTTTTGGACAGCCACTGCCTTTTGGTTCACTGTATAGCAATGAGCGATGAGGACATTGTAAAGGCCGCAAGGGCGGAGGTAAGCGTTTCAATTTGTCCGACCTCAAATATGCTCATGTTCAATGTTACTGCCAAAATTCGCAAAATGATTAAAGCGGGCCTGAATCTAACATTGGGTACGGATTCTTCCGCTTCAGGCTCGGCCAATCTTTTGGAAGAAATCCGGAATCTAAGGAAGTTTTACCGGAATATGTACGGCGAGGAACTGGAACCTAAAAAGATTTTTGAAATGGTAACCATTAACGCCGCTAAAGCCTTCTGGATGCAGGATAAAATCGGTTCTCTTGATGAAGGAAAGCTGGCTGATATAATGGTTTTAAGGGCGAGAAAAGACGATCCTTATGAGAATTTAGCCTGCGCTTTCATGGAAGACATTGAATTGCTTGTTTTGGCCGGAAAGCCAATTTACGGCGAAATGCGTTTTCTTGACATTTTTTCCGATTCAAAAATCCCGGAAGGATACACGGAAATTGTTGTGGACAAAAAGCCCATGTTTGTAATTGGGGATCCAGCGGCTCTGTACAGGGAAATCCGGCGCAGAACAGGCTTTAAAAAGGTGCTGGATTTTCTTCCCTTTGAGCCGCCCGAACAAGTACAGGCAAAGGCATCCATAAAAAAACCAGCAAAGCCCAGGAAGGAACCCACTTAATGCCCAAGCCTCTACCGTATAAAGCAGGTTCGCTTATTTATTTCCGGGGGGATCCGGCGGACAAGGTATTTCTTTTACAGGCCGGAAAGGTAAATCTGGCATACCAGGATATTGAAACTGGACAGGATGTGCATGATCTGGTTCAGCAAGGGGAATTCTTCGGGGTAAAATCCGCCCTGGGCCGTTATCCCAGGGAAGAAAACGCCATGGCAATTTTGGACGCTACCGTAATGGCCTTTACGGTTCCCGAGTTTGAAGCTCTGGCTATGGCCAATACCAGAATAATCATGAAGATGCTCAAGGTTTTTTCCAATCAACTGCGAAAAATCCATAAACAGGTTTCAAGTTTGATGGCAAAAGAAGAGCAAAACCCGGAGGCAGGCCTGTTTAGCGTCGGGGAATACTATTTAAAAGCCAAAAGCTACGGTCAGGCAAGGTATATTTTCAGCCGTTATCTGACTTTTTATCCTTCAGGAAAGTATGCGGTGCAGGCTGCCAACAATTTACAGCAGGCTGAAATGTCGCTGACCAAGTCCGGCACCGTTGGAGCCCTGGGTGCCGCCGGTTCTCCGCCTTCCGGAGGAACCGGAACCTCTGGTTCCCTGGGCGCTTCTTCATCCCCTGCAGCGCCGGCTGCGCCTGCTTCTGCGGAGCCTGCCCGCCCTGCGTCCGGCCAGAACCTAAGCGATTCGGCAAAGTTTTATTACGATGCGGTCAGCCTTGTTTCCCAGCAAAAATACCAGCAGGCGTATCTGGCGTTTAAAAAGATCGCGGACGCAAATGAGGATCCTGAGTATGTCGCCAAAAGTACCTTTGAGATTGGGCACTGCCTATTCTTGCTCAATAAATTTGAAGATTGCATTCGCTACTATACATTGATGATAACCAAGTATCCCAAGCACCCTGATCTGGCGGACGCCCTTTTTTACATGGGGCAGTCATACGAGAAAAATAACAGGAAAGACCAGGCGGCGACTTTTTACAAAAAAATCCTTACCATGCCGGGGGACGAAGAAGACGGGACTCATGCAAAAGCCAGAAAGGCCCTAAAAGCGTTGGAGGCGTAAGATGGCAGGAATGGACATGGCGGCCTTTGGCCGGTTTGCCAAAACTTTTCAGGCCGGTGAAATGATTTTTTCCGAATTTGAGCCCGGCGATAACTTTTATCTTATCCAGTCAGGGCGCGTCCAGCTTGTAAAACTGATAGGCGATATAGAAAAGACCCTGGATATTCTGCAGCCATCTGAAATGTTTGGCGAAATGGCCATCCTGGAAAATTCTCCAAGATCCGCGACAGCCATAGCCCTTGATACAGTGAAAGTTCTTGAATTTAACAGCCAGAATTTTGAAATACTCATGCTGGGAAATCCGCAAATAGCGCTTAAATTGCTCAGGATGTTTTCCAAGCGCATTTACGATTCAAAACGCCGGTTTATGATTCTGACCCTGGAAGAACCCCAGGCAAAGATAGCCGATGTCTTTCTAATGCTGGATGAAAGCCAGGCCGACATAGACAGAACCACTGAAAGTCGTGAATTTAAAACTACTGTGGATGATGTTGCTCACTGGGCCGGCATGGCTGTAGCCGATACTCGTGATATTCTTAGCCATTTTGCTACCCAGCGCCGTATTGAGATGTTTCCTGACAGAATAGTGGTAAAAAATATAAATGATTTTTCACGCTTTGTTAATTCGCGAAGAAGAAAGACATAAAAAAGGGGCCGCTTTAAGGCAGCCCCTTCACCGGATCACATTTACTTCCTTTTGGCGGCCCTGCCTCGTCGCTTTGGCAGGCCTGCGTTGGCCTTGGCACCCCTGCTTTTGGGCGCTACAACTTCCTTGGGGGACTCAATTTCTTTGGGACTTGTGTTAATCATGTCCAGGTATGCGGAACCGGCGCTCGCCGACTTTGCGGGCGTTTTGGCAGGTTCGCCGCCAAATGACTGATTGATGTCTTCCCTGACGGTTGAACGCCGCCGGCTGAAGGAAGCGAAAGCCGCGTCTGAGAAGCCCTTGGAAACACCGGAAAGGAATTCGTTCAACACGTTTGCCATGGCATCCAGGGTTCTCTTCTTTCTCTTAATGGAAGTGATATCCATTTCAAGGATAATGCCCGGTAAAATATGGTAAGGATTAATCTGGTAATCAAATACGAGATAGGTTTTTTCCAGGAAGGAAAGCCGCTCTTCGATTACGCGCCGTTCAATCGGGTACTGATAATCGTACATTTCCTTGAGTTTGTTTTTTAGCAGAACAATTTTTTGTCGAATCTTGTCTTTTTCGTATAAGTGAGTCCGGTTAGACCTTTCAACCTCGGTCTCGGCAGGCTTTACAAAGGAAATCTCGTCCCATGCCTTCTCGATGTCTTCGTACATGGGTTCCCCGGTTTTGTCCTTAATGCGGGTTTTAATGCGGCCTTTAACCTTTTTGGCAAGGTCGTTGAAATCGATAACCTTTCCAAATGGCTTGCTGTCCTCATAAATAACATGAACGAGATCCCACACATGCTGCATTTCATTTTCAAAACTCTTTAACTGCACTTCGTAGGCTTTTCGTTCTTCAATAACCTGGGCGCTGTCAATGTACCTCATCTCAATCTGATACCGTTCGTCCGGCAAATTTGCAAGATCCGTATCTTCATATTCGCGAATTATGACTCCACGGGCGTTCTTGAGGTTTTCAATGTATTGATAGCCCATCTTTGAGGTGTCAAGAATGGAAGTAATGGAATTGATGGCCGTGTTGAACCCGCGATTCCTGATATTTTCGATGTCGATGATCTTTTTCAGGTTTTCCCGAATATTTAACTGATCGAAGGTCTCCGGATCAATTTCCGCCCTTAAGCCATTTAGCTTGTCTATTATGCTTTTGGAAACAAGCTTGTAACGTTTGGCCTTCTCGTTTTCAGCATCGTCGTCGGTGTGATTTTCTACCTTGCCAATTTTGGAAAACAGAATCTCGGCATCCGAGAGCTCTTCGAGTCCCTGGTCGATCCTGTCCTCCTTGAGTTTTTCGAGTTCCTTGTCGATTGTGTCAACGAAGTGTTTGCTTAAAAGATCCCTTACAAGGTAATCCTGGGTTACTTGATAGTGGAAAATAGGGCTTATCAGTTCAGAATCAAGGATGTTGATTGAAAGCTTAACATCCATTACGTTTTTGGGCTTTTGAATATTGTCCGTGAAAGAGCACTTAACAATTGAATAGGCGTTTTCACCACGAACAAATGCGCCGGTATCCATTTTTTGTCTAAGGAGGCTGTTTGTAAGGGTTTCCAGCTCATTCACCCCCCTCTGGACATGGCCCATGAGGTGGCCGTACATATTTACTATCGACTTTTCAACTTCACCGCTGTTAAACTTATCCGCACCGCCGACCTCGTCCAATAGTTTGGATATTTCCTTGGGGGTATACCGTGCAAGAACCTGTGTTTCTTCCTTATCGATAAAATTTCGGACCTTTTTTACCATCTCATCTTCACTTGTTACCATGTAACGGTTGAACATGTTCTGGTAGTTTTGGTTGAAGTAGTTGTAAAGCTTCTCTTTGAGACCGCCCATTACATCCAGGCGTTCAAGGACATCTTTTGGGAGCTTGGAGCTTAAATGATGGATAACCTTATTGGCTTCCTCCTCCATAAGCTGGTTTACTTCCGCCTGCTGATCCCTGTGTTCCTGGGCTAATGAATTCCTTGAACCGACGGCGCTCGGTTTCTCCGGATGAAAAACATTTGGACTTTTGGGTAGATCCATGGCCATATTACGACTCCTTTATAATTTTATATGGTTACTCTGACGCTTGGCATAAAGTAACCTGCTAATAATATTAAGCATCACCCCTAAAGTTAAACATATTTTCATATGAAAGTCAAACGATTTATTGTTTAATCATGCCGTTTTTATTGCCAAAATAAGATTTTTAGAGGATACTAAACCTAGTTTAACTGAACCAACTAGAAGAAGGAGATTTATATGGGCTTGATAAAAGCTGTTATGGGCGCTGCCGGCGGCGTTTTAGCGGATCAGTGGCTGGAGTTTTTTGTTTGCGAGAGTCTGGAAGCGGAGGTTTTAGCCGCTAAAGGCCAGAGAAGGAACAGTAAAAGAAGCAGCAATACCAAAGGCGAGGACAATGTCATTACAAACGGGTCGGGCGTTGTGGTGAATAAGGGGCAAGCCGTCCTTATTATCGATAACGGCCGTATTGCGGAATTTTGCGCTGAAGAAGGGCGGTATACCTACGATCAGTCTTCAGAACCCAGTATTTTCTACGGCAGTCTAGGCAAAGGCATAATTGACGCTCTAAAGAACATGGGGGAGCGCTTTAAGTACGGCGGCAGCCCGGGAAAAGATCAAAGAATATATTACTTTAATACTAAGGAAATCATGGGGAACAAGTACGGTACCCCCACGCCGATCCCTTATTTGATAGTTGACCCGACCATGAATCTTCGCCTTACCATAAGCCTTCGCGCAAACGGGGAATATTCCTACCGGATGACAAACCCTGCGCTGTTTTACGCGAATGTCTGCGGGAATGTGGAAGAAAATTACACCAGGGACAAGATTGACAGCCAGCTGAAGAGCGAGATTGTAACCGTTTTGGGGCCTGCGCTTGCGAAACTTGGCGCGGGGATGGAATACCACATGATTCCCGCTCAGACGGATAAGCTTGCGGACCTGTTAAACGAGGCCCTGACAGCGAAGTGGAAGGATGGCCGCGGCATAGAGATTGTCAATTTCGGGATAGCCTGCGCCGCCACCGAGGAAGACGAGGCGCGGATAAAGCAGTTACAGACAGCGGCGGTAATGAGGGACCCGACAATGGCGGCGGCTTCGTTGGTAAACGCCCAGAGCGACGCGATGCGGACAGCCGCAGGGAACGCCGCCGGGGCCATGACCGGCTTTATGGGGATGGGCATGGCAAACATGGCTGGCGGCATGAACCCGCAGGGCCTGTTTGCAATGGGGCAGGCCCAGCAGGCGGCGCCTCAACAGGCGGCGCCTCAACAGGCGGCCCCCGCCGCGAATAGTTCTACAGGATCCAGTTGGACTTGCGCGTGCGGCCATGGCGGCAACAACGGGAAATTCTGCGCCGAGTGCGGCAAGCCCAGGCCTGCCGCCTATGGATCCGCAGGATCCAACTGGACCTGTGCCTGCGGCTACAGCGGCAATACCGGGAAATTCTGTGCCGAGTGCGGCAAGCCGCAGCCTTAAAGAGAGGAAGAGAAGAATGGATATAAAAGAGTGCAAGTGTCCCAACTGCGGTAGGACAGTTGAATTAAAAAATAAAGCCAAAAACATGAAGTGTCCCTACTGCGACGCGGAATTTGAAATAAAGGCGCTGGCTGACTACCAAAAAGAAGTTGAATCCCAAGCCGAAGATCATTTTAACTGGAAAGCCGGTCCCGGAGGAATCTGGGAAGAAGGCGACCTTGGCGATCTCAGTACAGGCTCCTGTCCTTCTTGTGGGGCGGAGCTTATCATGGATAAGAATATAATTACCATGCTCTGCCCCTGCTGCGGCAACGCCCAGATAGTACAAAAGCAGGTAGATGGAATGTTGAGGCCCGATTACTACATTCCCTTTAAGCTGGAAAAGACATCAGCCGTAGAGGCCCTTAAACAGTTCTGCGACGGAAAGCGGCTTTTGCCGGATTTTTTCAAAAAAGAAAACCGCATCGAAAACATTCAGGGTATGTACGCCCCGTTCTGGCTCTTTGACGGCAAAGCCAAGGCTCATATAAGGTACAAGGCCGCCAAAGTAAAGTCATGGAGTGATGGCGATTATTACTATACAAAAACCGACTACTATTCTGTTGTAAGGGACGGCAGCCTGAATTTTGAAAAGATATCTGTGGATGGCTCTGAAAAGCTGGATAGCGCCCGCATGGATGCCATAAAGCCTTTAGATTACACCCAGATGAAGAAATTTCAAGGCGAATACCTCGCCGGCTATTCTGCGGAGAAGTACAACGTAGATGCCGAGGCAGGTAAAAAAAAGGCAAACGAAAGAATCAGGAATTCGATTGAAAAAGAGTTTGCCGGTTCTGTTACAGGTTATTCCACGGTTGAAATGGAAAGTTCCTCAGTTAGCATTGAAAACGGCAGGGTTAGTTATACGCTGTTGCCTGTATGGATCCTGAATACAAAGTACAACGATGAGAATTATCAATTTATCATAAGCGGTCAGACAGGCAAATTCGCGGGCAAACTGCCTGTTGACAAGGGGAAAGCCATAAAATTCGCTCTTATGTTTGCGGCGATCTTTGGCACGGTCTTTACCGTAATAATTCAGTTGCTACGCGTGTTTTTATAAGGGGTGTGAAATGAGAATTAGGCTGTTTTTTTTGTTTCTGGCAATATTTTTTATTGCCGCACCTCTATTTGGGCTTAGCCGCGTCGTGGATAGTGTTGGCCTCTTAAGCGAGGCCGATGCGGCCAGACTTGAAAAGCTGTTGGATACGATTTCCTTAACTTACAATTTCGATCTGGTGGTTTTAACGGTAAAGGATACAAAAGCTGAAAAGGATGCAGACGACGATACCGAGCCGGAAGATATCCAGCCACAGGACTACTCTGCTGATTTTTTTAATGATAACGGCTATGGCCTCGGTAAAGACAGGGATGGCTGCCTGTTTTTGTTGGTTGCTGAGAGAGGGGTTATCTGGTTTAGCGCGTCAGGCAGGGGCAAAAAGATACTTACCCCTACGGCTACCAAACGACTGGAAAAAGAAATAATAAAATCCCTTGAAGAGTGGGATTTTTACAATGCCTTTGTTTCTTACGCCAATGATTGGGAAGACTTTCTTATTCTTGACGCCAAAGGCGGGAGTTACAACATCTTTTATCGATTAAGTGCTGTTTTTATTCTTTTTGCCTGGTTAGTATCTCTGGGAATCGGATTCTTAATAGTCGGGATCTGGAAAAGGGGCATGAGTACAACAATTCCCAAAAAGCAGGCCGCAGCCTGCTTTATTCCAGGGAGCTTGTCCTTTGCGGTGCAGCAGGATCAGTTTCTTTACAGCACGGTAACCAAAACCGACAGTGATAGCGAGTCGGATTCTGATAGTGATACAAAACCAAGTTCTTCCGTTAAAGCCGCGAAAAAGAAGGCGGAAAATTCTGAAGATCAATCTGAAGATGAAGAGGAGGACTAAAATGAAAAGGGAAGTGATTATCGGCCTGCTTTTTGGCGCGATTGCCGCCGGAGGTTTTGCGTCTGAAAGCGACGGAATTTATTCGCTCAAGGTGGGACAGTTTGAAGTCTATATGCTTGTTGAGTCAGAAGGCGAGGGGAGTACCCGTATCATTCCATCCGCCGATGCGGCTTTAATCAGGCGCTATATACCGGAAACCGGATTTAAGAGTTCAACCAATGTTTTTCTGATTAAGGCTTCGGGGCATAACATACTGGTGGATACCGGATTCGGCAGAACGATCTTCGACAAGATGAAAACCCTTGGAATTGGACCGGATCAGATTGATACGGTGCTTATTACTCACTTGCACGGGGATCACATAGGGGGGCTTCAAAGAGACGGCAAGCCTCTTTTCCCAAACGCAAAAATTTATTTATCTGAAAAGGAGCATACTTACTTTACCAAAACCCAGGTAAACCAGGGGGCGGTTGCGGCTTTGGCTCCCTATGGCTCCAGGGTACTCACCTTTGACCCAGGCGTTTTAGGTGCCGCAGCTCGGGAAATCCTGCCGGGGATAAGCGCAATTGCCAACTACGGGCACACGCCTGGCCACACTGTTTATCTGGTTGAAAACAGCGGAGCGAAGTTAATAATTGCCGGGGACTTTCTGCATGTAGCGCTTGTTCAAATTCCCAATCCTGATATTTCGGCAACCTACGACATCGACCAGAACGCCGCCGCCGCTTCACGCAGGCAGATACTTGATTACGCGGCAAGGAACAAAATTACCATTGGCGGTATGCACATGGTATATCCCGCGGCCGGTACTGTGGAAGCCGACGGCAGCGGTTTCAAGTTCACGCCCGGAAGGTAATCAGCGGCCTTCGATACGCCGGAATTCGCGGCGAACGTTTATACTGTCGCTGTCCAATTCAAAAGCCAGTTCTATGGCGCGGTAACTTTCAGCCGTGCGGCCTAAGGCTTCAAAGCAACGGCTAAGACGCAATTGCACCAAGGCGGCGGAAGGCTTGTCTTTGACAAGGGCGGCGGCGGCCTGGTAGTACTCCAAAGCGGAAGAAATAGCGCGGCGGCTTTCTTTTATACGGCCAAGATTGGCCGCTATTCTCCAGTCTGAAGAAGCGGGATTTCTGAAACGGGACTCCAGAATTTTCTCCGCTTCGGAAATTTTTCCGTCTCTTATCAGCGCAAGGCTTGTGTGAAGGTCAAACCACGAGCCGGTCATGCCCTTGCGTGCCGCATCTTTAAGAAGCCGCGTTACTTCGGGGTAAAGCCTTTGATGCTCAAAATACCACGCGGCCCACTCGTAAAGGTCTGCGTCGTCGCTTGAGCGGCTGAGCAGCACCCAGACTTCCGCGGCTGCCCGTGTCGGGGGCCATGTGGACTGTTTCCGGCGGAGGAGCTCCAGGTCCAAAAGGGGATTCCCCTTAATATCTTCCAGAACGGCAATGCTGCGCCCGGTATCCAAAAGCCTGGTATACCTTATTACGCTATAAACGCTTAGGCTATCCATCGGCCCACGCCTTGATTGGGAGCTTTGGGATTGGGAAAACAATTTTTCAAGCCAGGATTCTTCTTCCGCTATTGTTGGCGAAGAGGACGCCAGGTTATACAGGTAGCGCAAACGGGCCTTTGATTGTTCGCTCTGGGTTCCAGATGATAAAGCAAGCCAAATATTCCTTGCGCCGGGGATTTCCCCCGCAAAAGCAAGGGCATCCGCCGCCATTGCATAGTCATTTTCGCCGTCAAGGCTCAGAAAAAGCTCCGCCGCCCTGAGCGCATTATCATGATCATAATAAAATTCCGCAGCCATTCTTGTAATTTCCTGCGCACCTGTATTCAGTAGGTAATTGATTCCGGACGTCGCGGCTGAAATATCGCCTGAGTATGCGCTAAGCAGGAATTCGTCAATAAGGAGATCCTTTTGGGTTTTTTCTGAAAATCCGGAGAGTTCCATGGCAAGCATATCCGGTAAGGGCGGCAGTGCGGCGGCTCTGGCCGGGTTATCCAGCTCACCGGCAAGAACATTTGCGCTTAAGGCAAGCATATCAAAACGGTATTGGGAAATTCTTGAAGCGTAACTTTTAAGCAGGGCAAGGTCGTTTTCTGCCGGAGAGCCGCCAAGCGCGATTGCTTCCACCGCGACAGCGGCAATGGGAGTAGAGTAAGCAAAGGCCTCAGCCGCGGCTCTGGCGGCTTGTACATAGCCGTTGATGTACCGCCGATCGATTAGGGCAAGAGCCCTTCGCCGCTTTAATACCGAAAGCTGTTCTTCCGCGCTTTTTGCGTTTTTTTGCAGACTTGCAAGCAGCCTTTCAATCCGATCGGGGTTCTCCCCTTCAATTACCCGTTTTGGGGCATCAAAAAGATCGTAGCTTTTAAGTTCCCTGGCAAAAGCGTTCCCTGAAGCCTTTTCTTCCCCGAGGTTTCCCCAGAATAAAGAAGAAAGCAGCATCCCCCAGAAAAAAATTAAGGCAAGGATAAGGCCTGCTGCGCTAACAAATTTTAGGGGGTTACGGGAAGGTTTTTTATTCATTTGGGAACCGCTTCGCCTGACAGGGTTTTTCTGACGCTGTCCAGAACGCCGTTGATAAAACGGTAAGAATCATCGGTGCCGAATTCTCTGGAAATTTCTACGGCTTCATCTATTACCACAGAAGGCGGCGTCTCGCTCTGGAACATAAGCGTATACACGCTCATCCTTAGAACCGATAGATCGACCTTATTTAGCCGGCTTAATTCCCAGTTTTCAAGGTGTTTTTGGATCATGCTGTCAACGTCTGCGATGTGTGTAACAGTACCTGTAACCAAAAGGCGGGGAAAGGCAGCCGATTTCTCGTTACGGGGAGCGTCCTCATCGGCCCAGGAAAAATCCAAAAGCCCTTCCTGGATTGAAGCGTCTCCAGTCTGGCTGAATTGTGCATCCCAGGAAAAGAGAGCCTGGAAAGCCAGAATTCTTCCTTTTCTCCTTGAGGCCATTTACCAGTTAAGGTTGTTATCCATTACTCTAAACGGATTCCCGGTCCTGAGTTCTGTAGTGAGCTCTCTGGTAGCTCTTTCCAGAATTTCCTGCTGCCTTTTCTCCAGCAAACTTGCCGCTATGTACTGTCTTACCGTCACGGAAGTCCCTAGTATCGCGATTTCATCCAGTTCCAGGGCCTTCATGGGCAAGGTTTCGGTAATCTTGATTATCTGATAGCCCGGAATGCCTTCAATTAGCCTTGATACTTCGCCCTGTTTCAACGAAAAGGCGGCATTCATGAAATTTACTCCCACATACTGTTGGTATTCCTGGTTACGTTGAATGTATCCCCCGTCTCCGGCCTGATAACCGGAATTGGGAGAACGGCTTTTGATAACCGCCTCGTCGAATTTTGAAGGATCAGAGCCAATTTCCCTAAACAGCCTGTCAGCCGCCTCTTTCGCTCTGTTTTTAGAGGCCGTGTCCGAGCCGTAGGGAATCTGTATCATTGAGAAACGCACTGTATCGGGCCTGACAAACTGGGCTTTTGACAAGTTGTACGCGTTGACTATTTCCTCATTCGTGGGTTCTTTTACGCTTGAGAAAAGATTCTGTTTTTTTGATAACAGGTATTTCTGGATTATACTCTGCCGCTTTAAGGTATCCCTGAAGGCGGGGAGATCCTGGCCGGTTTCGTTTTTAACCGCGGTGGCGAATTCCTCATCTGTAGGCTGGCGTCCTATTTGCTGTGCCATCTGCGCTTTTAGCTGGGTAATTTGCTGGTTGACCTCGTTATCTGTAACTGTGATCTTGTCCCGCTCCGCAGCCTGAATGGCCAGCCTGTCATTGATCATAACATCCAGGATTTGCCGTCTTACTTCCACGCTGACTTTTTGGACTTCGCCGTTTAATTCCGATGTTGTGGGTATGCGCCCCACGCTGGTAACTATGTTTTGCCAGACGATTTTTTCAATCTCGGTTTTTAGCTGTCTTACCGTAATGGGTTCGCTTCTTGTAAGGTTCACCAATGCCACGGTCTGTAGATCCGCCTGGGCAACGGCTATCGTCCCGGAAAAAACTGCCAAAAGAAAAATAATAAAATGCCGTTTCATATTATTCCCTTATATAAAACCAAAATGCCCCGATCAAGTTACTGGACTTGTTCAAGTACAGCCCTGATTCTGCGGACGCCCGACGATGAAGACTGTTCCTTTTGGATAATAAATTTTCCCAAAGTACCGGTGTTTTCCACATGCGGGCCGCCGCAGACTTCTATGGAGAACGGCTGCTCTTTCTGCCCGATGGTATAGACCTTGACCTGGGACTCGTATTTTTCGCCGAAGAGGGCGGATGCGCCAGCCGCTTTGGCGCTTTCCAGATCCGTGATCTCCATGCTTACCGGCAGATTCTTCCGTATTTGTTCATTCACCAGTTCCTGAACCTTTTGGATTTCTTCCTCGGTCATCGGCGCGTTATGGGAAAAGTCAAAGCGCAGGCGCTCGGCTGTTATATTGGAGCCCTTTTGGGCAACGTGGTCTCCCAATACTATCTTCAGGGCCTTTTGAAGCAGGTGCGTGGCGGTGTGGTACTTTGTCGCTATTTCGCTGTGATCCTGCAATCCGCCCTTAAAGACCTGTTCCGCTCCGGCGCGGGAAAGATCCTGGTGCTTTTTAAACGCCTCGTCAAATTCTCCGCGATTTATCTTCATGCCCTTTTCTGCGGCCAACTCTTCCGTAAGTTCGATTGGAAAGCCGTAGGTATCGTATAGTTTAAAAGCCAGGCGGCCGTCCATAATCTTTTTTGGATCTTTTAATAAATCCGGAAGAAGCTTTTCAAATTCATGTTCCCCTTTCTGAAGGGTTTCCATGAATCTCTCTTCCTCCTCGTTTAATTCTTCTGTTATGTAGGCTTTGTTTTCCGTCAGTTCCGGGTATGGGCCCTTGAACTTTTCAATTATCACAGCCGCGATTGGGGAAAGAAGCGGGATTATTTCCCTTCCCGCGAGCTTGCGTCCGTGGCGCACCGCCCGGCGGATAAGGCGTCTCAGCACATAGCCCGCGCCCACGTTGGAGGGACTCACCGCTTTTGGATCTCCCAGGATAAAGGTCGAGGCCCTGGTATGGTCGCAGATGATCCTGAGCGACCTGTCTTTCTCGCTGTCCGTGCCGTACTTGTAGCCGACAGCCGCTTCGACAGCCGCGATTATGGGAGCAAAAATTTCGGTGTCATAGACCGATGATTTTCCGTCCAGAATGGTTACGGTTCTTTCTATGCCCATGCCGGTATCAACGCACTTGCGGGAAAGGGGGATATATTTTCCTTCCGCGTTTTTGTTGTATTGCATAAAGACATCGTTCCAGATTTCGAGCCATTTGCCGCAGGAACAGCCGGGGCCGCAATTCGGGCCGCAAGGTTCTTTTCCGATGTCGTAGAACATCTCCGAATCCGGGCCGCAGGGGCCGGTTGTTCCCGCAGGGCCCCACCAGTTGTCCTCTTTGGGGCGGTAACTGATTCGGTTTTCGGGAAACCCCAGGCTTCTCCAAACATCCGCAGATTCGTCATCGCGTGGGGCGTTTTCGTCTCCGGCAAAAACTGTTACCCCAATTTTTTCTGCGGGTATACCCAGCCATTCCGGCGAAGTAAGGAATTCGTAGCTCATCTTAATTGCCCCGTCCTTGAAGTAATCTCCAAGCGACCAGTTTCCAAGCATCTCGAAAAAAGTCAGGTGGCTCGTGTCCCCAACGGAGTCAATATCCCCGGTACGGATACACTTCTGGTAATCTACCAGGAGTTTTCCTGCCGGGTGCTTCTCTCCCAAAAGGTATGGAACAAGGGGGTGCATACCCGCAGTGGTAAACAAAACGGTGGGATCGTTTTCCGGAATGAGGGACTTGCCCTGTATCTGGGCGTGAGCTTTGGTTTTAAAAAACTCAACGTATTTGGTTCTAAGTTCGTCGGCTGTCATGGTGAAAAGATACCAAAAATAGGCTTTAGATGCTAGATACTGCGGCTACAGAACCGAAGATAGATGTGGAAACGCGATTGTTAATGCACTATTATTTAAAAGAAAGGATTAGACATGGACAAACAGATAACTCTTGCTTTGATTAAAGAACTATCCGAAGCCCCCGGAGTTTCGGGTTTTGAGGACGAAGTGCTGGGCGTCATTCGCGGCCACGGGGAAGGCCTTGGCGAGTGGGAAGAAGACGCCATGCGGAACCTCTGTCTCCGCTTTAAGGGCTGGAAGGAAGGTAAGCCTACGCTCATGATTGATGCCCACAGCGATGAGGTTGGTTTTATGATCAGGGCAATACGCCCAAACGGTACAATGGATTTTATCCCCCTGGGCGGATGGGTACCGTACTGCCTTCCGGCTCACAAGGTTCTGGTGCGTAATGGCCGGGGGGAATGGATTCCAGGCATAATCGCCAGTAAACCGCCTCATTTTCTTTCAGAGGCTGAAAAGAAGCAGTCCCCTGAAATTTCCGATATGGTGATCGATGTTGGCGCTTCAAGCGAGAGGGAAATCCGTGAAGATTATCGCGTTTCCATAGGAGCCCCGGTAATCCCGGACGTTTCCTTTGAGTATCGCTGGGAACACGACGTAATGATTGGAAAGGCCTTTGACGACCGCCTGGGTTGTGCCGCTGTTATCTCTACCTTGAGGGAACTTGCCGGGGAGAAACTTGCGGTTAATGTGACAGGGGCCTTTGCGGTTCAGGAGGAAGCGGGGCTTCGGGGAGCGTCTGTAACCGGTCAAACCGTAAAGCCGGATATCGCGATTGTATTTGAAGGCAGTCCAGCGGACGATACGGTTGTGGAATCTTACGCGATTCAGACTGCTTTGAAAAAAGGCCCGATGCTGCGGCACTTTGACGCCCGGATGATCACCAATCCGCGCTTCCAGCGTTTTGCCCTTGACACCGCCTGGGGAAAAGGCATCCCTGTTCAGGAAGCTGTGAGGACCGGCGGCGCTACCAACGGCGGGGTTATTCATCTAAGCGGCAAAGCGGTTCCGGTAATCGTGATTAGCATTCCTACCCGGTACATCCACACCCATTACAGCATTTCTTCGTATTCGGATTTTGAAAACACGGTCCGCCTGGCGTGCGAGGTAATCAGGGGGCTTGACGGGAAACGCATCGCCGGGTTTTAGGGCTATCGATCAGGGCAAGATCGAATAAATTCTCACGCCAAGGCGCAAAGGCGCAGAGGAAAAAGACTGGAATTAATATTTTTACCGCGAATCACAGCAACCAACACAAACAACGATAGGAAAGACTAAAAAAACTACCCTCCTGGTTCTGTAGCCGTGAAACTCCAAGTTGTCCAACGGACAGAAATTCTCCGTGGTAAAAATTCTTAAATTCACGCACAGTACATGTAGGCTTTTTGAAAAAAAACTATAAATATCTACTTTTTTCTCCTAAAAAACAAAGCAAGACAAATCTCCGTGCCTTAATAGGGGTATCATTATTGGGAATACCCTTGCGAAAAAACCGGGTAATGCGGGGGGCATCTTCGCGATTCGCAAAAAGAAGGAGGCTTATGAAAAAGCAAATAGGGACGAGATACAGGCAGTTTTCAAATCATGGGCGCTATGGCGGCTTTCATTACAGACGAAAACACCAAAAATTACGCCTTAAATAAAGGGCTTTTTGTCATAGAACCAAGCGGCGATGATGTCAAAGTTACAAAACCGAAATGGGAAGTGAGGGCTTGGTGAGTACACGCTTTGGACTATTGACCTTTCGCCCTTACACTGCTTAAATTTCCTTATATGACCGATGTCCATAACGACGCGTTGGAAGATGAAGATTTTGATACTATTCTGTCAAAGGATATAAATTTTTCAGGAACTTTAAATTTTGAAAAACCTTTTTTGATAAGGGGAAAGCTTTCCGGTAACATTGTTGCCCACGGACTTTTGGTGGTGGATGAGGAAGCCGTGGTAGAGGCGAATATCAATGCCTCTAAGGTAGTTATCCGCGGCTCGGTAAAGGGGGATGTTACAGCTTCTGAAAAGGTGGAAATATCCGTGACCGGCAAACTTATCGGGAATGTGAAGGCCCCTGAAATTTTCATGGAATCAGGATGTTCCTTCAACGGGCGATGTACCATGACGGAAAAAATATAAAGTTATGAAAGGCTCCAGGCCTGGTTTAGCGTTCTGTTTTTTTTTATTATTTTCCGGCCTGCTTTTTGCCCAAACCGGTCCGGATGCCCTGATGGAATACAGAAACAATAATTTTGAACGGGCTGTAGAAATCTGCAAAAATGAAATCGCCGCTAATCCCTACAATTTGGAATCCTATGTTGTTATCTCCTGGAGCCTTATAAGGCTGGGCCGTTATAACGAGGCAATGGACAATGCCAGGGCGGGCAGAAATATTAGCCGCTATGACGTCAGAATTACAGAAGCCCTGGGGGAAATCTGCTATTACCTTGGGCGCAACAACGAGGCGCTCCAGTATTTTCAGGAGTATATAAATATGGCGCCGGAAGGCGCCAGGATAGAAACTGTTTATTATTTTTTGGGAGAAATCTATATACGCCTTGGCCGTTTCCGGCACGCGGACATTGCCCTTTCAACAGCTGTTTACCGCCTTCCGGGAAACGCGGTCTGGTGGACCCGTCTTGCCTATGCGCAGGAAAACGCCGGGGATCTGCACGAAGCCGCCGCGTCCTACGAAAAAGCCCTTTCGCTTAATTCCCAGTTGAACGATGCCAGGCGGGGACTTGAACGGGTCAGGCAGGCTCTTGCCCGGTAAAGGCTCATGTTTTTTTCCGCTTTTACTTTGGGCTGTAAATTAAACCAACTGGAAACCGAGGCAATTGCCGATTCCTTTTGCCGCAACGGTTTTTCATTTTTACCCTGGGATTCTTTGAAAAAAAACCAAAATGATTCAGGAATTCTTGTCATTAATACTTGCACTGTTACTTCGATGGCCGAGCAAAAGGCAAGACGGGTAATTCGCAAGGCAATGAGGGAACACCCAAAAAGCTGTCTTATTGTTACAGGCTGCTATGCCCAGATGGAAAAAATCGGCCTTGAAGAATTGGAAGGAAGACTTATGGGTCGGCTTTTTGTTGTCCCGGGGGAAGCAAAGGATCGCCTTCTGGATCTTGGCCGTTTCCTTTCCGGCAATGCCGCAGACGAAAACCCGGTTTTACTGCGCCGCCTGATTGCTTCCTGGCTTGGCTCACATGCGGATGATAAGGCCGTCGGCGGCATTTCCAATGCCGTCGGTGTTGGAAATGCCGGAGGCGCTTTCCGTTTTGTCCCGGAAAAATTCTTTTCCCATTCCAGGGCTTTCATTAAAGTCCAGGACGGTTGCGATCGCAGCTGTGCATATTGCCGGGTAAGCCTTGCGCGGGGAAAAAGCCGGAGCCTTGAAGCAAATGAGGTTCTAAAGCAGCTTCAGGCCCTGGAGCGGCGGGAGATAGCCGAGGCCGTTCTTACCGGGGTGAATATTTCACAATACAGTGATTCGGGAATGAGCCTTCCTGAACTTCTGGAATTCCTCCTAAATGGAACCGGGAAGATAAGGCTTAGGCTTTCTTCCATCGAGCCTGAACCAGAACTTTTTAACGAGGTGTTTCTACGTGTCCTTGCTGACAAAAGGATACGGCCTCATTTTCATCTTTCCCTGCAATCGGGTAGTTCGGCAATACTGGCAAAGATGGGCAGGCCCTATAGCCCTGATGATATCGAGAAAATTGTGGCGCTGCTCAGCCATATCCGACAGGATCCGTTTTTGGCCTGCGACATCATTGCCGGATTTTCCGGGGAAACAGAATGTGAATTTGAGAAAACCTACACGTTGATGGAAAAGCTTGGTTTTGCATGGATACACGCTTTTCCGTATTCAAAGCGGCCTGGAACTGCGGCTTTTAGTTTCTCAGATAATGTAAGCGGGAAGGACGCCGCAAGGAGGGTAGAGCTTTTAACAAGCCTGGCGCGGAAAGGGCGCCTGGACTATATTCAACGCTGGAGGGGCAGGGAAGTGGAAGCCGTTGTGGAAGCAGGAGAAAATTCGCTGAAGGGCATGGTTCAGGCAGTTACAGAAAACTACCTGAAAGTCTGTGTGGATTATGGTGAAGAAAAAGCCCCTGCCCAAGGCAGTCTTATCCGATGCCGGATAGCGGAAATTGCGGAAACCGGCAGTTATGACGCCTTGGCATGTTATATACGGCCCATGATGCCCGTGATGCCTTGACCATTACGCTTTTTATTGTGTATTTTGTGAAGGAACCGCTAGTTTCGGACTATAGTCAGATGTCAAGTTAATAAGCGGTTCCAGACTTCGGGCCGTTAGCTCAGTCGGTAGAGCATCGCCCTTTTAAGGCGGTGGTCGGGGGTTCGAATCCCGCACGGCTCACTAGATAAGTCCTTACAGGATAAAAAATTAGTCCAAGACTACCGGAAGAACCGGCGCCTTGACTCCAGAGCAATGAGTGAA
>Ga0268262_10000801_pt1 | contig 40839 bp, 40 predicted proteins | sample TergutNc150P3_FD_190354 | JGI IMG/M metagenome (GOLD analysis project Ga0268262, IMG submission 190354) | Nasutitermes corniger P3 segment gut microbial community from laboratory colony in Florida, USA - Nc150 P3 (SPAdes) (version 2) | ecosystem: Host-associated > Arthropoda: Insects >...
TCCGCCATTGTTGCGGCTTGTGAGCGTTATTCCAAGAATTTTTGAAGCCACAACGGCATCGTTTTCAAATAGTTCGTAGAAATCTCCCATTCTAAAAAACAATACACAACCCGGATGAGCCGCTTTTACATCGTAGTATTGTTTCATCAAGGGGGTCATAAATCTACCACACTAAAATAGGTACTGCTATATCCACGTGGTCGCAATTAATTTCGCCAAGGCCATCTGTTTCAAAAATCAGTTGATTAATGTCTTTTAAAGGAATATCCAGAGAATATTCTTGTCCTTGCCCTAATTTTCCTGTATCTACCAGCAGATTTCCATCTCCCAATATTTTTATTTGAACCCCATTGCTACAAAATTCATCTTCGTCTAAACCCAAAATAGCGGTTAATCTTTCGTATTTGCCATTTAGTTCCCAGCGTAGAAATCCACTTGCGTGTGTGCCTATTCCATTTTTATAACGTTTTTTGGCAATGGTTAGGGGTTTGCCTGTAACAGATTTGTCAATTTGCAAAGAACCCCATTCTTGGCGATACTCCGCAGGAGCTCCAAGCCACTGCGCATTTTCTTCTGGCAATTCAATATTTACCTCTTGTGGTGCAAATAATTGAGAACCTACTCCATTTTCCTTTAGCTTTGCTATAACCAAACGGTAGTTATTTGTTATCACCGTATTGAAAACTATCTCCATTGGGAAAATTTGCTCAAAGAGATCGCATACCGTGGCTATGCGATGTTCAATGGCCTTTTTATGGTAGGTTTGGCTGTCCCAGCAATCAAGCCCTTTCACATAATAAACCTCGCCATTATATTTTTTCAAAAGCTCGCTCAATTTTTGAGGATTTAGGGAATTGTAATGAATGGCGTTTATTCCATATCCTATAAAATGCCAGGGTCTTGAATACACAAATATTCGGTTGTTTTTTGGCTCATTTTTTAGCCATTTTAGAATTTCCGCTTCTTCTGTTGTTAAATGGTTGCGGTTGTACATTATATTTTTTTCAAAACTGTCGCTGTATCTCAGGGTATTGCCCCATAGAATGCCAGCAGATAAAAGCACAAAAAACCATCTATTGCCCTGCGGCAATAGCAAACTAGTCTTATCTATGAAAAATGCGCATAAAAAGGCCATTGCGGGGAATGCAACAAGGGTATATCTTTGATTTATTTCAATAGTCAAATCTCCAGAAACATTTTCCAAAATCATAAATATCTGCGGAAAGTAAAGGAGAAAAAATACTAGAATATAATATGTGGGAATTGCCGTGGAAATCCAACGTGATTGCCCTTTACCTGATTTACGATATTTATTTTTCCATTCATAATACGAGAAAGCCAGCAGGGTTAAAATTCCGCATACGGTTAAAATGCTGAATGAACTTAAAAATGGATTTTTAAGCAGGCCTTTGTCTAGCGGGGTGTTAACGCTTATATTCCAAGCTTGTTTTATGTTCTCAATAAAATGCCCGTGCGCATTAAATTCACCGCCTTGAAAATTATAGCCCTGATAATAGCTGATGGTTAGGAGAATAGGTATGCAAAAGATTGATATTGTGAGTATGAAAATTGAGAATTGAGAGTTGATAATTGATAATAATAAGGTTTTGGGTTTTGGGTTTTTGATGGGGCACATTTTGAATGCTGATATAATTACAAAAGCTCCTAAACAGAATATAGTTTCTTGCCTCGTTTGCGCAAAAAATGCTAGCACCAAAGCCAGCAATATCCAATGCTTTATTGTGTTTTTATCCCAGACCCATTTCCACAAGAAAAGGCTTAATGCAAAAAGAAAGGTGTAAAAGGGTTCAACTGAGGCAGAGCGAAATTGAAAAAGCGTTGTAGGTTGCACTGCAAACAGGGCTGCTGTTAGAAAGGCCAAATTGCTATTTGATGTCCATGCGTAAACTGCGAGGAATAGCAGGAAAATAGTTGCCAAAAGCATAAATATGTGCAATGGAAAAATCCATTTTAGATTATGCCCCAAAATTGGCATAAGAGTAGCGTATAAAAAAGGTTCGCCTTTGGTTTTAAAATTATGTACGCTTTTTTGGCAATCTAAATGTTCATTTGCAGAGAACTCGCCTTCATCGCATGAACCGGATATCTGGTTTGCGTACAAATTTTGAGCGGTGGATAAAAAAATGCTTTCGTCGCTTTGAACCCTATGCCTCGGGGCAATCCAGGCAAGGCAAACAAAAAGAGCAAGCACAGCAACTATGGTTACTGGAATTCCACCAGTATATAGCTTCTTCTCGCTCGCCATTTTTTTGAACCATTCATTGAAATCTTTTGCCAAATTTATTGCAAAGCCTAAACCCAGCGCAAACTGGAACAAATACAGCCAAAAAGGCAATCTCAAATCCAGCGTGGAAATGAATTCCTTTTGCCCGATATGCGGTGCCGCATAAATCAAAAATGGAATGGCAAAGGCTAATAAAAATCCAAATCTCATTTAACCCTCAATCCTGCCTGCGCCTCTTATGGCTATGTATTTTTCTTCCACTAAATTTCTCAACTTGTTTGTTAATTTTGCATAGTCAAAAACATCTACGGTAAATGGCAATCCGGCTTCGGCCATAGAACGCTCAATGGCAATCATGCGTTCAGAAGAAATTATGTGCCCAGTTATAATGGCTAAATCCAAATCAGCCTCGCTACTAGGCTCGGTATCTGAAACACGGGAACCAAATGCATAGACTTTTGCATCGGGTAATTCACGATAAAAAATTTGGATTATTGTATCCAAATCGGTAGCATTTACATGAAGCGGCATAGCTGTAAATGTAGAAAAATATTCAACTAACAAATACTGAGAGCATTTCCAAATGAAAAGTTTGGGGATAAAAGGCAAAACCTTGAATATTTTCAAGGTTATAGCCTGAGTTTAGCAGTTTGCGTATGTCACGGGCAAGGGTTGCGGGGTTGCAAGAGGCGTAAATTAGTTTATTTGTTTTATTTTTGCAGAGAAATTCGCAGAGTTCATTGGTTATTCCCGTGCGTGGAGGGTCTATTAAAATGCAGGCTTTGCTCAAAAGGGAGGCGTTTTTATTAAACCATTCCTCTGCATTCATTGCATAAAATTCACAGTTTTTGCCAAGATTTTTTTCGGCAAATTTTTGGCACAGAGGGTTTTGCTCCACAGCAATAATACGCTCAAACTTTTCTTGCAAAAATGCGGAAAATAGCCCAACACCACTGAAAATATCCAAAAGAAGTTCGCCCTGGCCTGCGGCTTTTTGAATTTCGCTTATCAGTTTTGGCAATAGCTCCAAATTGCTTTGGAAAAATACGCTTTCGTCTGCGTGAATGTGTTTGCCCAAAAATTCTTCGCTTTTATTGTCAAATAAATAACGCTTTTTTAAGTTTGAATTTTCTTTCAATTTTTCATTCAAATTTTGCGATAATACAGGGCATTTTTCTATTGGCACCGCATTGTTTGCGGCTCGTTCGCTAAAACCCCAAGGAATGTTTTTATTTTCTGTGGCAAATACCTGTGCCCTGTGGCGATAAGCCCACTCCGCTCCATAATGGATTTCAAAATTTTGCGGCAAATCTATTTTTGCAGTTCGTGCAAATAAATCCAAAATAATTTGTTTTAATAATTCTATTTGCCCTTCAAATTCCACGTGCTGGGCATTGCAGCCCCCGCACTTGCCATAATATTTGCAAGGGGGAACGCGCCGCTTTTTGTGCGGTTCCAGAATTTTTGTCGCAATTGCTTTTGAAAAATCTCTTTTCTGCTCTATTATCTCTATTTCTACCAATTCCTTTGGCAAGGCACCTTCAACAAAACATACAGAGCCATTGGGCAAGCGGGCAAAGCCCGCGCCGCCATTTATGATTTTTTCAATTTCTAAAACCTTTTCCCCACAGGAATGTTAATCCACTCTTTGTATTTAGGGTGCCAGTAAACAAGGCTTGCAGCGGTGTCAAAAATTATAATAATAAAAGCGTGATTTTCTATTGTGACTTTTGATTTGGTAACCGAATTCACATATTCGCTGGGGTCGGTGAGCATAATGCCGTTTTCTATTACGGTGTTTTTGTCTGCATTACCATAAGGGCTTAAATCGTAAGTACCGTCTTTGAGAGACATATTCACAAATAATGCAACTTGCCCTGTTGATTCATTGAGCAAATATGCTGCGGCATCTACAAAGCCATCTCCGTTGAAATCGCCTTTTGCCATTGTAAATAGATTTTTAGGGTCATTTTTTAGCCTCTTGTCAAAAGATGCAAGCTCCTTTGCGCTTTCTGGAAAGCGCCAGCCTTCCGGGGCAAAAAATGGCACTGTGTCTCTGGTAAGTTTTGAAACAGGAAGCCTTCTTGGTTTTGTGAATTTCAAGGTTTTATTTGTAGCTTGCAGTTCCAGCTCTGTTTCCGATGCACTCAAAATTGGCATAAAGTTTTTAAATTCCTCTTTTATAAGTTTTTCAATTTCCTTTCTAGAGCTTTGGGCAACATCTTCCTCGCTCGCAGAGCCTTCTACTATTTCTATTGTGGGATTTTTTGGGTATCTCTGGAGCTCCGAACCTACTAGGCGATATTCTCCCTCAGCACTTATTCTCAGTTTGTATTTCAAATTTATTTTTTGAGGTCCATAGTCCGGGTAATTTATATCGTACACGCTCACTTGTGCTAATTTCCAGTCGCTTGTGAGTTTCATGGTATCTGTTTCAAGAGATACTATGGAACTGGATTTTTGTGTTTTCTCAAGTGTCCAGTTTCCTATAATGGAATTCTGATTTATGGCAGCGCTATTTGCGAAAATAGCAAGAAATAAAACGCCTGAGAGAATTTTTTTCATAAGAACCTCGCTATTGTTATGTTTTGATTTTCCAATATAGAAAAAATTAAGACCTGAATCTCAATTTCAGCACCAAAAAGAAGGCTTCAGATATTATGCCGCCGCTCATTTTTGAAGAACCTTTTGTGCGGTCTGTGAAAATTATAGGGATTTCCTTTATTTTGAGTCCCTTTTTCCAAAGCATGTGGGTGGTTTCTATCTGAAAGCAATAACCATCGCTTTTTAATTTGCCCAAATCCAAATTTTGCAAGGCTTCGCGGCTAAAGCACTTAAAACCACCTGTGGCATCGTAAAAAGGCATTCCCGTTACAAATCTAGTGTAGAAATTTGCGCAGTAGCTTAAAATTAATCTTTTCCAGTCCCAGTGAACAACTGAAATTTTTCCGTTCAAATAACGGCTTCCCAAAACCAAATCTGCGCTTTCTGCTTCTTTCAAAAAAATATTCAATGCCTGCGGGCTATGAGAGCCGTCTGCATCCATTTCAAAAATTCTATCGTAATCTTTTTCCAGTGCCCACTTAAAGCCTGCTACATAGGCTGTTCCAAGACCCATTTTTTTTTCACGCCGCAAGAGATGAATCCTGCCGCTTTCCTTGGATAAATTATCAACAAAATCTCCAGTACCATCTGGAGAGCCATCGTCAACAACCAAAATTTCCAAATTCTCATTTTGCGCCAAGATATGGGGAATAATCTCTGGAATGTTTTCCATTTCGTTGTAAGTGGGAATTATAATTAAAAATTTCATAAGGAGTTTGCCAGAGCCTCAATTTTTTCTTTGTTCAAAAGCAAAACGCTTCTGGCATGCCAGGAGCCGTCTAAAAACTGCCCTCGCGGGCCATCTGCTAATTTGATATCATAAGATTTTTCGCCAAACTTAGCTTTAAGTTCCTTAACGCTCACAGAAAATTCAACAGTGGGATTTTTTTCTATTTGTGCTAAAATTTCTTCGGTTATTTCGTGGCTTGCAATAAAGCAGGGAATGCCAATGGAAACGCAGTTTCCAAAGAAAATTTCACTATAGCTTTCGGCTATTATGGCTTTTATACCAAAACGCATAAGAGCCTGTGGTGCGTGTTCTCTGCTGGAACCGCAGCCAAAATTGCGATTAGAAACCAAAATGCCAGCCCCTTTGTATTTGGAGTCTCTAAAAGGATGAATGCCGCCTTGTTTGCGAACGCCTTCTATATCGTCTTCAAAGGCGTGTTCGCCAAGCCCATCAAAGGTTACACACTTTAAAAACCTTGCTGGTATAATGCGGTCTGTGTCTATGTCGTTGCCTCTTAGAGGCAATCCTTTGCTTGTTATTTTCTCTATTATGCGCATAGGGTAAGCAAATTAGAAAAATCAAAACCTCCATCCAAAGGCGAATGTATAACGAGGCCCACCCACGAGTATGAATTTTTCAAGCAATCCGAAAGCATTGTCAAATTTTCCAATATCCGCTTTTGCATTCTCCACCATTGTATCCTCATCCTTTATTGCTTTCTTCGCTTCTTTCTCAACGTAATCTGCTAATTGTCCAACTATTGTTTTTTTGCCGAGCCCCTTTGTGAGGTACCATCCAATCGCGTGTTCAAAAACAAACCCGCCTGGTTTGCCAAAGTCAACCCTCCATCCGAGCTTGCCGCCATACTTTAAATAACCTCTTGATGCTTTAGTATGAATTTTAACAATATAAGACGTGTCTTTTGTTAGATCTTCTCCAGGCTCAGGGATATCCACATCAGGAGGTATGTCAATATCGGGATGGATAGGGATATCGGGGATACTAGGGGCTTTGACCTTTACGCTTAGGCTTGCAATGGCTTTGCCTGAGAAATCTGTTGCCAAGTTTGCGTAACCTACCATTCCTTCCAAGAAGAAAGAACCTCCAAAAGGATATAAACGGGGATGAGCTTCTACAGACCAAATGGAAAGCTCGGCTTTAAGTTTGGCTTTAAGTGTGGTTTTCACTTCTATTGTTCTAGTTTCTGGTGGTAGTGGTGGTGGCATCTCTACTACGCTATCTATCATAGTTTCTAATTCTTCTTTAACCCCTGTTTTAAAATCCATATAGGCAAATTTCACGGGCAAACTCAAAAACCTAATAGGCTGAAATTCATATTGCACTCCAATGCCAAAAGCGGATATGTCCACATTTTTCAAATTTTTTCCGAGAGTTTTAGCGGCTACGTTTATGCCTGCACCGATAATCGTGGGCCCGAAGTCAATAGTGATGGTATTCATTGGCAACGAAGGTTTTTGCGGAGGTGGCGGAGTTGTGTCTTTTGGTGCTGGAGTAGGTGCGGGTGGCGGCACTACCTGTGGTGCAGGCGTGGGCACAGGCGTAGGCGTAGGTAACACTTGTGGTGTTGTGTCTTGTGGCAGTGGCGTGGGCGTTGATAGTGTATCTTCTGGTAATGGCATTGGTGGCAGAGGTGGCAATGGTGGTAGTGGCAATGTGTCTTTAGGGTCATTATGTAATAGCATTGGCTGTGGTGGCTGTGGCGGTTCTATCGGTATGAATTCTTCCAGTAGAGGCTGAGCTGGCAATAGTGGCACTACTGGTTCTGGTAGTGAGTCTTGCGGTATAGGCATTGTATTTTGTTGTTGTGCAAAAACTGCAAAAACAACAAAAAGAACTAGAGCGGAAATTTTTTTCATAATACATTCTTTTTTAGGCCGTGATTGGAGAATAAATGTAGAAATTGTTTGCGTTATCTCTTTCCAATAAGCGACATAAACTCTGCTCTGGTGGTGGCATTGCTTTTGAATGTGCCAATGAGTTTGCTTGTGAACATTACTGAACCTGTTTTTTTTATGCCTCTAATTGTCATGCAGGTGTGAACACATTCCATAACAACACCAACACCCAGAGGCTCAAGTGAGCGGTGAATTAGCTCGGCTATTTGTGTGGTTAGCCTTTCTTGCACTTGAGGGCGGTGCGCATAAAAATCAACGGCTCGTGCCAGTTTTGAAAGCCCTGCAATTCTATTGCCCGGTACATAAGCTACATGCGCAACACCTGTGAATGGCAAAAAATGATGCTCGCATATACTTGTCACGGGAATATCCTTTAATAAAATCATCTCATCGTATTTTTCAACAAACTGAGTTGCTAAAATATCTCTCTCATTTTCTTTAGAGTCCAACCCGCTTAAAAGCTCCGAATACATTTTTGCCACACGCTCAGGCGTTTTCAACAAGCCTTCTCTATTCGGGTTTTCTCCCAAACCTTCAAGAACAAGTTTGAATCCTTGTTCTATTTTTTTCAAGTCCATTTAATCATCTACCCTTATCATTTCTATGCGGCGGTTCAGTTCGCGGCCATCAGCGGTGGCGTTGTCTGCTATTGGAACGTCTTGACCGTAGCCAACAGCTTTCATGCGGCTCATTTTTACGCCTTTTGTAGCCAAATAAGCAACAACGGCTTTTGCCCTTCGATCAGACAAATCCTGATTTGTTTTGGGGTTGCCCACATTATCCGTATGACCCTGAATTTCAATTTTAACCTTTGGATTTGCCAAAAGTTGTTCCGCAACGCCATCCAGAATTTTCTTTGCATTTGCCGTTAAGGTAGCGTTTCCGCTGCCAAATGTAACGCCTTGCAAATTAACTCTCGCTTCAATAACTGGAGGTGCTGTGACCTCAACTGCTACCGTTTCTGTTTGTGTGCCGCCTTCTCCAACTGCTGTTAGTGTGTAAACCGTATTTTCGGTGGGTTTAACCTGCTTTGAGCCCTTAGACAGAACTTTTCCTATGCCTTCTATGCTCACTTCAGTGGCATTGGTAACCTGCCACTTCAAAGTTACTGGGTTCCCTGTTTGTACAGATTCCGAACTTGCGGTAAACAAAATTACAGGAAGAGGGCCTGCTGCTACTTCAACATCTGTGGTTGCTATTTGCGTACCTCCTTCTCCAACTGCCGTTAATGTGTAAACCGTATTTTCGGTGGGTTTCACTTTTCTATTGCCAGTAGCAGGAACATCTCCTATGCCTTCTATGCTCACCTTGGTGGCATTAGTAACTTGCCAAGCTAATGTTACAGAGTGACCCTTTTGCACAACATCTGGCATTGCAGTAAATATAATAGTTGGTGCTGGTACCACAGGAGCTGGAGCCGGTGCCTCCACCTTGGCTTCTTGTACGGGGCATCCTTTATTTTCTCGCGGTCCCTGCTCATAAGGGCATAAATCTATGCCTTTGCAAATGCGTGAAAATTCTTGCTGCTTGCCAGCTTCTGCTACCCAAGGATCGCATACGGTGTCGTCGTCTGTATCTGGATTGCGATATTCTTCCTTTTTTTCCGGTTCTGGGGCAGAAAAGAGTTTAACTGTAAAGCCACCAAAATACATGTATTCGGGAATAAGCCTTGCACTGTAAGTACCTCTCACACGATCCTCATTCATATTTACGGTTAAACCGTCTATGTATTTATCTTTATTTCCTGTAAATATCTGAATACCCAATTGCAAATCAACTGCTTGGCTCAAGTGAAAAGAGGTACCAAGCGATACAGTGGATAAATCCGTTTTGCTTTCGTTGGTAGGCCATTTAACTGGTATATCCATGTAGTATTCCCCAAAAAACGAAACATATTTAACAGGGGTCCATTCCAAAGCAACAGAAAAATTCTGAACATTTGGATAATCAATGGAGTCTTTTCCTAGCGGCATTCTGTATGCATAATTGAGGTGGAACAAAAGTGGAATTTCTTTTTTTATTTTACTAAAGTCAAGAGTTGCTGCAAGTCCTAATTTCAAAAAAGGATTCGTATTTGAATATGCAGATGGGCCTTTGTTTACTTTCGTTGGATTAATAGGGCTATCGTCAATTCCTAGAAATCTTGGGTCGCGAATCCAAGGACCATAAGATTGCACTCCTGTATCTTTTCTGCCCGTGCTTATGCCAATTCCTGGAAAAAGCGCAACTGAAACTGGAACGTCATCAAAAGGAAATCTCCATTTTATTGAGAAAAACAAATCTCCCCATCCACCAGCACTGAGGTTATCTCTATCTGGATACTCATTAATTTGCAAATACTCGCCATATCCTGGAATGCCAATTGAAAAATCAAAGTAATCAGAAAGCCCAAGCGACAGGAAAGCATAGCCGTTACCGCCTATATAATTGCCTATTTTGTAGCACTTATTGTCTCTAGAATCGCAAATTTCATTATTTTTGATTATGTTGCTGAGATCTGCTCCTTCCAGAAACATACCTATTCCAAAACGCCCGTGCCCAAGAGTTTGAGCGCTTTGCGTTTTATGAATACCGAGCTGCCCGTTAAAATTAATATTGCCTTCTCCAGCATGCACGGAAAAAGCAATTGCTACAAAAAACAAGGCAAAAATTTTGTTTTTTAGGAAATTTGAGGAATAATTCATGTTTATTAATATAGTAAAAAAATAGCTTAATTTTCTAAATTCAAAAAAATAATGCCAGATGTCCTAACCGAATTCCTTACTGAAGCCGAAAATAAAGGTATTTCGCTCTATCCAGCTCAGGAAGAAGCGGTTATGGAGCTTCTAGAGGGCAAAAATGTTATACTTGCCACCCCAACAGGCTCTGGAAAATCTCTGGTAGCCAGTTTTTTGCACCGCCTTATGCTATCCAAAAACCTGCGTTCAGTCTACACCTGTCCAATAAAAGCATTGGTAAATGAAAAATGGATGGCGCTTTGCAAGGAATTTGGGGCACAAAACGTTGGACTTTCCACAGGCGATGCAACTGTTAATCACAATGCTCCTATTTTGTGCTGCACAGCGGAAATTTTGGAGCAAATTGCGCTTAGAGAGGGGGAAAATTCAAATATAGGTGCGGTGGCAATGGATGAATTCCATTACTACAGCGACAGAGAAAGGGGAGTGGCTTGGCAAATCCCCTTGCTAACCATGAAGCACACCCAATTCCTTTTAATATCCGCAACCCTTGGCGATACCTCGTTTTTTGAAAGCGAGATGACAAAATTAAACGGTTTGCAAAGCGTGTGCATAAGAAATGCCGAGCGTCCCGTTCCCTTGGAATTCACATATTCCGAAAGCCCCTTGGCAAACGAAATTCAAAAGTTGCTAAACGAAGGCAAAGGTCCTGTTTATGTGGTGCATTTCACGCAGAGCGAGGCTGCAGAGAATGCTCAGGCTTTCACAAGCCTAGACATAGCAGGTTTGCTTAAAAAAGACAAAATAGCAGAGGCAATGGCAAATTTCAGATTTTCCAGCCCCTTTGGTGCAGACATAAAAAGGTGGCTAAGACAGGGGATAGGGCTTCACCATGCGGGTCTCTTGCCAAAGTACAGAATTTTAACGGAGAAAATGGCGCAGCAAGGATTGCTCCCGATTATTTGCGGAACCGATACCCTTGGCGTTGGCGTTAATGTTCCAATTCGTACCGTGCTTTTTACAAAACTCAGCAAATTCAACGGCGAAAAAACAACTATGCTACCTGTGCGGGATTTTCACCAGATTGCCGGGCGTGCTGGGCGGCGAGGCTTTGATTCCGTGGGTTATGTGGTTGTGCAGGCACCGGAGCACGTTATAGAAAACAAGTTGAGAGAGGCAAAATTCAGCAAAACGGGGCGCAAATATCAAAAAGCAAGTGCACCAGAAGGCTTTAAAAGTTGGGACAAAACAAATTTTGAAGGGCTTATAAAAGGCGAGCCAGAAAAATTGGTTTCAAGGTTTGCGGTAGATGCCAATATAATTTTGCAGATAAGCGGATGCAGAAATTTGCACAACCTCATAATGAATTGCCACGATTCAAGGGAGCAAAAAAAAGGTCATATAAGGAGAGCCATCCAAATTTACCGCTCTCTTATCGCGCAGGGAATAATAGTAAATGGAAAACCAGCTGTGAATTTGAGCGACCGTTTTGCTATGCACCAACCTCTTTCGCTTTGGCTTTTGGAAAGCATTGAAAAAATCGCAGACTTAAACGCCCTAACCCTGCTAACTCTCATAGAGGCAATTTTGGAAGAAGCAGAAAATGTGCGCCGCAAGCAGCTTTCAAGGCTAAAAAACGAAGCCATTTCCGAAATGAAAGCACAGGGCGTGGAGTTTGAGGAGAGGCAAGCACGGCTAGAGGAGATGCGCCCGCCAGAGCCGGAAAATGCGGAGTGGCTGGAGGCGAGTTTTAACGAGTTCGCAAAAAAGCATCCTTGGGTGTGCGGTGAGCGTGTTCATCCGCAAACAATAGTTTTGGAAATGTTCGCGGAGTGTTTTTCTTTTTCGGGTTATATAAAGCAATACGGCTTGGAGCGCATAGAGGGTTTATTGCTTCGCCATATAAACAGTGCGTACAAGGTTTTGGCGCACACAGTTCCCGAAAAATACAAGAACGAAGAAATTTTGGAAATGCAAGATTACCTGCGTGAAATGCTGCAAAGGGTTGATTCCTCGCTTTTGGACGAGTGGCAGCGTATGCAAAATCCAGAATTTATTTTACCAGAAGAAAAAGAAGAACCCTTGCCGCCCTTTGCTGTTAGTGAGCGAATGGTTAAAGCCCTTGTGCTGCAATTTTTGGTTGCCTGGGGCAAAGGCGATTTTGCCGCCGCCGCAGACTGCCTTGAACCGAGCGAGGAGTTCAGCGAAAAAAAACTTGCCGCTCTCCACAAGGAATATATTGAAACGCACAAAGAACTAAGGCTGGATGCGGAGGGTCGTTCCAACAAGCACACCTCTATTGAAAAGAAAGGCGATATTTGGGAAGTTTCCAGAATGTTGCAAGATTATGATGAGCAAAACGATTGGCAAATTGTGTTCGCTGTGGATTTGGCGGAATCTAAGAGAGGGGAGCGCCTGGTGATGAGGTTGATACGATTACTATATTAATTTATGTCTTTTATTTTCAGGAGGGTTTAAAATGAAAAGACTGAGTTTAAAAATTAAGTTTTCATTAATAATGGTAACTTTGAGTTTGTTTTGCGTTGGTACAGTAGGCTTAATAATACTTTTCAAAGCGAGGGATAGCATTGGCAATTTATCAATGCAATATGCTAAAAATGCTTCCGAAGCATCAGCTTCGAGAATAGGGAAGTATTTAGAGCCTTATTGGTTCACCATAGAAACCATAGGGCAGGTGATGGAACGCTATGAGGAATTGCTGCCCGAAAGGCGAAGGTATTTTTTCAATTCTGTGCTTGAAGCTCTGGTAAAGGGAAATCCAGATATTCTAGCTGCTTGGTGCAACTGGGAACCAAATGTTTTGGAAGGCAATGATTCAAAATACATAGGCACTCCCGGAACTATACCCAGTGGGCGTTTTACCCCTTACTGGTTTAGAACTAAATCTAGCGTAAATGTGGGAACACTTGAGGTTTACGACAGGCCCGAAGATGATGTTTATTATAACTTGGTTAAAAATTCCGGCCGCACCACTCTTTTTGACCCATATATTTATATGGTGGATGGAGAGCGGACTTTGATCACTTCGCTCGCTGTGCCAATATTCTCAAAAAAAGGCACTATTTTAGGCATTGTTGGCATAGATATTCACATTGAGGAAATTCAAAAAATTACCCTAGCCAACAAACCATACGGCGATGCTCTAACTGCGGTGTTCAGCAATGATGGCACCATAGCAGCCCATTTTGACCCCAGCCGCATAGGGAAAAAATTGCTGGAAGAGGAAAGAGATATGCTTGGGTCATACCTCGATGATTACTGGAAAGCTCTAAAAGAAGGGAGACCCTATTCATTTGTTAGGCATGTTCCAGCAATAAACTCGGATATGACATTCTTTTTCACACCGATTAGGATTGATGAATCAACCACCCCTTGGAGCTTTGCGGTAGCGGTTTCAACCAGAACAGTTATGGCACCTGTGTACGATATGATACGTGTTTCCATTATAGTGAGCATTGTGATTATTATAGCGGTAATCATAGTGGCGATGTATATGTCCAATTCCATTAGCAAGCCTATTGTAAAGGTGACCAATACCCTCAAGGATATTTCCGAAGGCGAAGGAGATTTAACGCAGAGCATTCAAGTGCAATCTAAAGATGAGATAGGCGATTTGGCTCGCTATTTCAACAAACTCATGGAAGCACTGCGAAAACCCATTGCCGAAACCAAAATGGTTGTTGATAGATTAGCTTCCTCGTCAAAGGATCTTTCTTCCGTTTCCAATACTCTTTCCACTTCATCAGAAGAAACAGTGAGCACAGCAACTAATGTTGCAAGCACTGCCGAAGAAATGTCTGTGAACATCAATGCGATGGCAGGCGGTGCAGAGCAGGCTAGCGTGAACGCAAATGAAGTAGCTGGCGCGGCAGAACAAATGTCAAGCAATATGAACACCATAGCCGCAGCGATAGATGAGATGAGCGCAAGCATTTACCAAATATCTGGCAATGCCGATGAGGCGCGCAAGGTGGCAGGTGATGCAACCTCTAAATCTGGCGAGGCAACTTCCACTATGAACAATCTGGGAATAGCTGCAAAAGAAATAGGGCAGGTCACCGATGTTATTAAAAAGATAGCCGATAAAACTAATTTGCTTGCCCTTAACGCAACCATAGAGGCAGCCAGCGCAGGCGAAGCTGGCAAGGGTTTTGCGGTGGTAGCGAGTGAAATTAAAGAACTCGCGAATCAGAGTGCCGCCAGCGCAGACGATATAGCCAGAAGAATAGATGGAATTCAGGGCGAAACCAACAATGCGGTAAAGGTTATAGGCGATGTTTCCAATATAATAGTCAAAATAAATCAATCTGTGGAGGCCATAGCTGGCCATGTTGGGCAGCAAACCAAGGCTAGCAACGAGATAGCGAGGAATGTTGCGCAGGCAAACACCGGCGCAAAGCGAGTTGCGAGTGCAATAGCCGAAGTTGCCAAAGGCAGCCGTGATATTGCCCGCAATGCTAGCGAAGCGGCCACCGGCGCAACCAATGTTAGCCAGAATGTAGTTGGTATGAGAGAATCTGCACGCAGGTCTAGCGAGAGCACTTTAAAGGTAAATGGTTCTGCAGAAAGTTTATCCAAGATGGCGGAGCAGTTGCGAACTGTGATGAGTAAATTCAAAGTGTAGAGGTATGAAAATGTTCTCCATAAGCTTTTCATTTTTGTGCTGGTTTTCCAGCACAGCATTGATGGCTGTTGCGGGTTATTTAATCGCTCGTGCGGCAGAGCAGCCAGAAATGGCGGCTTTGTCACTGGGAATTGCAGGGGTTAGGTTTTTTGGAATTTCAAGAGGAGCCTTTCGCTATATTGAGCGGTTATTTTCACATTCGCTAGCTTTTGGGGAACTTAAAAAATTTCGCTTGTACTTGTATAAAATTTTGGAACCTCTTGTTCCTTATAAATTAACCGCTGTTTCCGAGGGAGAAATGCTCTCAAGAATTTCCGCAGATGCCGAAGAATATAAGGCTTGGCTTCCACGTGCAGGGGTTCCTCTGTTCGCTGGCATTGCCTCTTTGATAACGAGCCTTTGCCTTCTTGCGTATTTGAATTTGCTTTATGCGATTTGTTTTTTTGCAACTTCTGTTTTTCTCGCAGTAATTTCTGTTTTGGCATTTTTTTCAATCAAAAAAAGAGCGGTGCAGTGGGGTAGTTTAAATGAGGAATTTAGCGAATTTTCTTTTTCTGTTGCGCAGGGAATGGCAGAAAAAAAATCCTGGGGAATTTTCGGCAAAATTTTGAATACTTGGGAAAACTTGGGAAATATGGAAGAAGAAAAAAGGAAAAAAACATATTCAATTTACCATATAGCAGAAACCTTCTCAACAATAGCACCATTCTTATGCCTAGCAGGAATGCTTTCCATTGGCCCCAGCACTTATTCTTTCCCGGTATGGATAGGAATTTTGCTAGGAACCCTAGCCGCCTTTGAACTCCTGCAAGAATTCCCCTCCATAGCCCTGCAAAGTGCCTTATCAAAAACCGCTGCCGAAAGACTGGCACACCCCGTCAGCTACGCTGCCACCCCGCTAGAAGCGGGGATAAATTTAAGCCCAAACTTTATAACCCTAAACAAAGGCGATGCCATAATCCTTTCAGCTCCATCTGGTGCTGGCAAAACGCTTTTGGCAAATACCATTGCTGGATTTTTGCCAAGCAGTGAACCAATTGAGCGAACTTCAAACTTTGTTTTTTTGGAACAGGAGCCTTTTTTGTTCACAGGGACAATAAAAGATAATTTGCTCTTTGCAAATCCAAATGCAACTGAAGAAGAAATGCTTAATGTTTTGCAAAAAGCAGGACTCAAAAATTTTTCCCTTGACCTATGGATAGGGGAGCGCGGTTTTGCTTTAAGCGGCGGCGAACGCCAAAAACTTGCCGCCGCTCGCGTTATGCTCTGCAATGCAGACTTAATTATAGCCGATGAACCCGGAGCTCATTTGCCAGCAGCAGATGAAAAGAAGTTGTTTGACGAGATTACGAATTTACCAGAAAAACCCGCTGTATTGTGGTTTTCACATGCTCGTCCGTATCGTACGGAATAAAAGTAGGATAGTAAATGCCATTGTTGTCCGGTAAAAAAATAATTTTTAGAAAAAACAGCTAACAAAGAGAAGAAACACGGTTTTTTCTCCCCGTTCCAAAGTCAAGCCCCCTAGTCAAAAAGCGATGGCGGAGCGTGAGCCCGATTCTGCTTGGAAAGCATTCTAGTCAGTGTTCTTTCCGACTCAGTCATTACCGCGCAAAGCCAAACGTATTCCATCAGAACGCACTTCACGACAAACATAATGTTTGAGAAGGACATTTTCTGTATTTTGTTGGCCGCCCTGAGCACGGACGAATGCACTCTTATGCCGCCTTTGCATTTGCCTTCACCGGAATGCGGCTGTCCGGCAAAAGATGCTTGTATCGCTGCTCGTAGAGGCTTATGTATATGGACTCAAATATAGCTATTGGGCGGAAAGATATTCTCAGCAAAGAATATTTTGGAGAAGAAAGTCCATACATTATAATTGAAAACGGCTATCATTATCGAAATTTGCAAGATGTGGAACCCGAGCAGCAGCTGAATGGAAACGATCAGCAACTCAAAGCGGTCATTTTAAGTCGTCGTAATGGGCAAGCCCAATTCTTTGGCAAATCTTTTTAAAATGGCATTTATTTGTAAATCGTTTGCGTTTTGCAATTTATTGATTGTGAGCAGGCTATCTTTTTCATCAAAACCATTCACTTGGTTCACTTCAAAATATCCATTTTCAACAAGGCAATGACTGGTGCCTTTAATTTTTGCCAAAGCCCAATATGCTATGTCATCTGCGGTTGGAGCTAAATTCATGGCTTCTGTCAAATGCTCAGTGTATAAGGAATTTGGAGGGTATAATATGCCCCCAACGCCCGTAGGAAAAATTCTGGAAGGGTCATCTTCGCTTGTAGGTCGCCATTTCCACTCGTTGTATGTTTTGCCATAGTGCATTATGTGCGCTCTGTGGCAGCAAATTTTACCGGGGTTTTGCCTGTGCGTTTCTATGAGTTTTGCAAACCAATCTTTTGGTTGGTAAGCATCGTCATCAACGGTTATCAGCACATCGCTGGGGAAATCTTCAAGCGCAAAATTGAGTTTTTTGTAAGATTTTATATCTTTGCAAAATTTAATTTCCAAACCGTGCTCCATTTCTTTTTTTAACAAATGCGGAATATTGTTTTGGTTCCAATTTTCATTGTCTAAATAAAGCACTATTTTGCTTGGCAGCACGCTTTGATTGAATAAGCTCCATATAGCATAGGGGGCGGTTTCGGCTGTTCTTCTGCCATAAGAAGTTAGGGTTATTATGAATCTCGGTGGTTCTGTTTTTTCCGTAGAAAGTGTTGGAAAATCATCACTCTCTATTATTTTATCCAAACGCTTTTTTTTATTTAAGGCAATTCTTCTTTTAATTATTTTGAGCATATTACATTCCGTGCCAGTTTTGCAAAGGCAGATGTTGAGTGTTCCTCTATCCATTTTAAATTCAATTGCTGGTGCAAAAATTTGTTCTCAACGCTGTTGTACCAATGTACGATTCTGGTTTGTGGCAATAAAATTTTATTCAAACGTTTTGCAGAGCCATCACGAAACAAATGCACGCTCACATCTGGTCCCACCGGATAAAAATATGCAGGGGGTAACATTTCCATAATTTCCGAAGATTTATTTTTAGTTGCTTTTTGTATGACATGAGTGCCCAAGCGATAGCGTTTTAATTGTTCTTTTTCTTCCATTTCATTTATTGTTGCGAAAACTCTCTCAAAGAAAACATTTTTGGCTTCTGAACCTAAAATAGCGTTACTGGCACAAAAAGAATAAAATCTTTCTGTTAATCTGAAAATTTGCTCCCCGCGTGGGAGATAAACGCATAAAAATCTCCAAAAGAAACGAATCCAAGCGAACAAATAAAAAAATGGATTTTTAGAATTGTATAATTCCTGCGGGAACGTTACTGGCTCAAGTCCGCAAAATCCCTTGTATTGCAATAAATCGTTCCAGGGTTTAACCGCTATTGTATCGGTATCTAAATAAACACCGCCTCCTTTGTATAGCAAAGCCAAGCGGAGCAAATTCACTTTTGATGCAGGACTTTTGAGAATGTGAAACAGATGGTTGCAAATGCCATTGTCTTCCAAATCTGCAAATATGGAATCATTTATTTTTTTTAGAGTAATGCCCGGTTCATTTTTTATTAAATCATAGCCTTCTCCGCTTATCTCATCTGCTTTGCTTTCTATGTACAAAATTGTTTCTTCTGGTTTTTGAATCTGTTTGGCAGAGAGTATTGCAAGTCCTGTAGAGAGCGGTAACTTATTGCCAAACCATATAAAAAACACCCTATTTGGAATCATAAAAAATAATATAGTAAATGCCACTGTTGTCCCATTAAAAAATATTTTGCTTAAAAAATGGCTTAAATCAACCAAAAATGCAGTTTTTAACGACAACGGAAAACCGAGCCCCCTTTAAAAATGCAAATTTTTACCGGACAACAGTGATAAAAAGTTGACTGTTTTGTTAGTTTTTTAGTGGGATTTTTTAGCAGGATTTTAACGCGGACTTACACAATTCATCGGTTATATACTTAAAAGCCTCGTCAACATCGTCCATGAATTTTATATAGTCCATATCCTCTTTGCTTATCATCTCATCGTCCACAAGCCTTTGCCAGTTTATCATATTTTTCCAGAATTCCGTTCCAAATATCACAAGCGGAACATTATTCGTTTTGTTGTTTTGAAGCATAGTCAAGGCTTCAAATAATTCGTCAAAAGTTCCCCAGCCGCCTGGAAAAACTATTATTGCCGCCGACTTTGACAAAAACCAAAACTTGCGCAAGAAAAAATAATGGAACTGAATTTCAAGTTTTTTATTCACATAAGGATTTGTGCTTTGCTCAAAAGGCAATTCTATGCAGAAGCCAAGAGAGGGGGCATGAGCTTCTTTTGCTCCCTTGTTGCCTGCCTCCATAATGCCAGGCCCGCCGCCTGTGCATATAGCATATCTTTCTTTTTGGTTCTTTGCCCATTGCCCAAGCTTGAATGCCAAGCTATTTGCCGCTTGATAGTATTTATTTTGCGGCTTTGTTCTCGCAGAACCGAAAATCACAATGGTTTTGTTTATTTTATTGTCATCCAAAATAGCTTTTGAAGCCAAGAATTCAGACATAATGCGAACAGATCTTCCATGTTCGCTGTTTATAAAATTTTCGTTGTGATATGCTAGCATTTTTGGAATATAGAAAATCTCGTTTGCTCGGCATAATCTTTTCTGTTTTCAACCCATTTTACACCGGCAAAACTTTCGCTCTGCAAAATTTTTTCCTGCCCATTTGCAATTTCCAAAATCACAGGAGCATTTGGTTTTAAATAATCCGTACAGGTATTCAAAAGTTTACGAATTAGCTCCAAGCCGTCTGTACCGCCAAAAAGCGCTAAATGAGGGTCGCCTTTAAGTACCTCCGGTTGCAGAGAATCTTTATCGCCAAGCGGAATATAGGGCAAATTTGCAAGCAAAGCATCAAATTTAACATTATTTGGCACCTTAGAAAGCAAATCGCTTTTAACAAGAGAAATTTTCTCTTCCAATTTATGCAAAGCAACATTCTCTTTTGCAAGGCTAAGTGCTTCTGCCGAAACATCGCAGGCAACAACATTTGCATTTAATTCCAAAGCGGCTGCTATTGCAATGGCTCCGGTGCCGGTGCCAACATCCAGAATATTGTCCATTTTTTCTTTCAATATATCTAAAATCAATTCCGTTTCTTGCCTGGGAATGAGTGCTCTTTTATCGCATTTTATCTGGTGCCCCCTAAAGCTCACATTTCCAATTATATGCTGCAAAGGTTCTCTTTTGGCTCTCCTTGCTACCATCGGGCGTAGATTTGCAAGCTCCGATTCATAAAGAGGGCGGTCAAAATTCAGGAATAAATCCATCCTCTTTAAGCCAAGACCATGCGAAAGCAAGAGCTGCGAATCCAGTTTTGCATTTGGCACGCCGTGCTTTTGCAAAAAATCGGCGGTTTTATTTAAAATTGAAACTATGGTTTCCATGTCTTTAGAAGAAAATTAATGTGCAAGCCGACTGTTTATGTATTCCTTGTCTTCTTTTTTTAGAGAGCCGTTCTTCTCCAAAGCATAGGTCAAGGCTTCAATAGTATTGTTCAAATGGGCGAAGTCGTTGTATTTCAACTCTTTTATGGAAGCTTCCACAACATCTATTCGTTTATTTAGGGAAAACTCAACGTTGTCTATTCGCCTATTGATGGAGGATTCCATACGGTCCATTTTGCTGTTCATCAGCACAAAACCGCTAAAGCCGAATACTAGCAACACTAGCATCCGCACGTTATCTGCGCTAAATATAAGATTCAAAACGCGTTCCATAGCGGCACCTCCTTCAAAGATACAAAATTCTTGCCACCACCGCAAGGCCTAACCCTTTCTATGAAAAACGCAAAGTTCGCATTAATGGCAATCCTTGGGATTGTCTTGGCATTCACCTTTCTAGGTCATCGGTCGATGATATTTTGGGCAATGACTCTAGCAGCTCAACTTCGCCTAATGGCGGCGAACAAAGCTACAACTATTGCATAACGGCGGTCGGCTGTCTAGGCGGTCCATTTACTGCCAGTACTTGCAATGGGCAACTAAGTAATACTTGCCCCAATGGTTCAAGTCCAAGTGTTGGCAGTCGCTATAGGTCTTGTTTGGAGTAATAGAACATTTACCATGAGCGCAAACGGTCAAACATTAACGGAAGCTGGCAGTAGCAGTGGCGGCAGTGCTTGGACAAGAAAGCAGTAGGCGTAATTGTAATCCTACCAACTATTTTGCGTGAAAATCTCCAGAAATCATCCATTTTTCACGCATTCTAAAAGCTACCACCGCCGCAGGCACTACGTTAATGTGCAAGCCTGCTATCCACATATTCCTTATCTTCTTTTTTTAGAGAACCGTTTTTCTCCAAGGCATAAGTCAAGGCTTCAATGGTATTGTTTAAGTGGGCTAAGTCGTTGTATTTCAACTCCTTTATGGAAGTTTCAACGTCACCTATCTTGCTATTAATTTTGCTATTAAGCAATACATAGCCACTACAGACGAATGCTAGTATCACTAGCATCCGCACATTTTCTGCGTTGACTATAAGGTTCAAAATGCTTTCCATATTGCTACCTCCTTTAAAGATACAAAATTCTTGCCACCACCGCAAGGCCTAACCCTTTCTTTTTTCATAGAAACCTCCTTTTTTTGGTTCTACTATATTAGACGTAAAATAACGGGAAAAAAATCCTAAAAAGCGAAAAAAATAAACAAACAGTCAAATTTTTATATATTACCACTTAACAATACGACTATTAAGGAGTTTTCTATGAAAAACGCAACCGCCATTGCAAAAAGGATGTAATTGAGCTTTAAAAATACAAAATTTCCCCTTGCCAAAACCAAAAAATTTTACTATATTTATGTTGCTTGTGAAAAACAGGTACCTCCTGCCTCTAATGTTGGGGGCGGGCTAAGTCCATAGGGAGAACATTTATGGGTATAAAAGACTATGAAACCATGGTGGTTATAGATGCCATGATTTCCGATGAAGCAATAGAGGCAGAGATTGCCACTGTTGAAAAGAAAATACTATCGCACTCCGGCGAAATAAAGAGATGCGATAAATGGGGCAAGCGCAAGTTAGCATATATCATTCGCAAGCAAACTCATGGCTTTTATGTGATATTCTATTACAAAGCGGACAGCGATGTTGTTTTGGATTTGGAGCGCGGTTTTAACATAAACACAAATATTTTGCGTTTTTTAACCCTTGCAAATTTCCCCATGACCGAAATAATTTATAACCAAGATCACGTTAGCAGCACAGACGATGCTGTTGGCTTTGACATAGACTATGGAGATGCAGACTGATGAACTACGAAGAAAAAAAGAACGAACGCACCAGCGTTCCGCGCAAAAAAAACTGCTGGTTCTCTGAAAATAAAATCAGCTTCATAGACTATAAAGACGAAGCTATGCTTCGCCGTTTTCTCTCCGACCGCGGCAAGATTTTGCCTCGCCGTTTGTCTGGAACCTGTGCAAAGCACCAGCGCGAATTGGTAGAAGCCATTAAACGCGCCCGTCACGTAGCATTGCTGCCTTTTGTGGCAGATTCTTTAAGGTAAGGGGGAACTATGGAAATTATTCTTAAAACAGATGTTGCTCATTTGGGCAAAATGCTGGATGTGGTTCAGGTTAAAAGCGGTTATGCACGTAATTATTTGTTCCCTCGCAAGCTTGCGGTGCTGGCTTCCAAAGAAGCAAAACGCTCCTTGGAGAAAAACCGCGCTGCTATGGAAGCCTTGTTCCGCAAGGAACTTGCTCTTTCCGAAGATGTTGCAACAAGAATATCTGTTACCCAGCTAACCATAGAACGCAGTGTTGTGGAAAACGAAAGACTTTACGGCTCTGTTTCGGCAACCGATATTGCAGCGGCTTTAAAGGCTCAGGGCTTTAGCATTGCAAAAAGGCAGATTGTGCTTGCAGAACCCATAAAGCAGCTTGGCAATTACTCTGTTCCAATCAAGGTATTTGCAAATGTGGAAACAACGGTTTCTGTTTGGGTCACGAACAAAGAGAAGTGATATTTTATTCAATTCTATCGCTTATTTTTGACCAATTCAAAACGTTTTTGCGTAAAATATAAAGGTAGCCTGCTTCTAAAATAAGCAGGAATACCATTAGAATAATGAATAAATCCCAACCGCCATTTAAAAATTCAATGGCGAGCGGGTAAAGGAAAGCCACTTCCAAATCAAAAACCAAAAAGAGCATTGCCACAACATAATATTTCACAGGGAATCTCTCCGAGGCACTGCCTATCACTTTTGAAAGCCCACATTCGTAAGCATCTGTTTTAATCTTGTTTTTCAACTGAGTTTGCGGCGAAAGCACCCAGTTTGCAAACATCATTCCAAAGGGAACAGCCACAGCCATAAGCCCAAGCACGAATATGGGGAAGAAAATGTCAAAAGTTTCCATAAAATATAATGTAGTAAAATTTTCTACATTACCTACCGATGTTCAAGCATTTTTTTATTATAGTCGCTTTTGCGGGAGGTTTTGTTTTTGCGCAAAATTCGCAATCCGTTAGGTTAAAGCAAGCTGGGGAGCTTGCAGACCAAGGGAAGTACAAAGAGGCTTTGGATGAATATAAGGCCGTACTTTCTACCGACAAAGGCAATGCTGAGGCATATTTGGGAGCTGGCAATGTGCGGTTTAAAATGAGGGATTATAAAATTGCTTTGGACAATTTTCAGCTTGCCCAGAAATACAACCCTAAGATGACCAAAGCCATAGAAGGAGAGGCAGAGGCTTATGAAGCTTTGTCTCAAAAAGAAAATGCCATTGCCAGATGGCGAGTTTTGGCAGAGTCCGGCAGCGCAGATCAAAAAACAAAAGCTTTGTCTAGAATAGGGGTTTTGCTGGGAACTAACCCAAATGCTCAAACAGCTCAAGCAACGCAAGTGCCACCAACCGCTAACCCTTCACCTTCGCCTCCAGCTGCCGCTGGCAAATCAAAATACACTTATGATTCTCCAGAATTCAAAGCGGGTTTAGCTGCTTTTGACAAAAAGAATTGGGCAGAATCTGCAAAATCTTGGGGAGAGGTGCTAAAAAAGGAACCAGGTAACCCTGGAGCTTATTATTATGCTGGCGTTTGCCGCTTTAATTTGGGTGAACCGGACAAGGCTATAATAAATTTCAACAAAAGTTTTGATTTTCCAGAAAAAGGTTATAACTCAAATTATTATCTGGGCAGAATTTATGAACAAAAAGGCGATAAGGCAAAAGCGATAAATTATTACAATAAATATTTGCAATTGACACCAAGTGCAGATGGCAAAGCAGAGGTAAAAGGCAGAATAGCTGCGCTTAACGGAAGTGCTGTGGCCAAAAGTAACACGGTGGATAGCAGCAGTAGCTTGCAGAGCAGCGGCTCGCAAGATGCAAAATCCTCTGCATCTTATGAGTGCAATAGCTTGGAGAGCTGCATGAAAATGGAAGAAAAACGCAAGCAAGATTCGGTAGCGGCATATTTGGAAAGCCTTAGAAACAAACCTTTAACCATTGGTCCAGAAAAAATAGTTGCAACGGAATATGGCGGAAATTTTGCATTTGCCTCCATAACAGAAGCCGGTAGCGCAGATTTGCAAAAAGCCTTTAACCTAATTCAAAAAAAATCATTTCAATCTGCAATAGATGCCTTGCAAACCACCCGCCAAAAATTCCCCGGAACTCCTAATTCAATGGCAGCTGCATATAACCTGCTCTCTTTGTATCAATATCTTGAACTGCACGACAAAGTAATTGCTCTTGGGAATTCCGTTTTGCAAGAACCTGTGCCAGAGCCATATAAGAGTGCGGTATTGTATATGCTTGCGGTGAGCCAGGTGAAAAAAGAGCAATATCAAATTGGCGATAATTCACTATCGGAGGTTACTGAAGACCAAAAATTAGGGCCAACTCTGGGGCAAAAATTGGCATTGAAAGCCGAAATAGCCGCTAAATACAAACCCGATCAAGGTTCGCCAGAAATTTTGAAAAAAGCCATAGATGCAGAAACCGATAAAACCAAAAAGAATGAGCTTCGCCTTAAACTGGCAGATTTATACACAAAGTTGCAGGACACACCATCTGCAGTGCAAACCTATAAAGACATAGCCGAAGACTGCCCCGCAAATACTGCCCAGCCTTGCCGCAAGGCTATTTATGAACTTGGCAATATAAGCTTTATAGCTCAAAACTGGCCTATGGCACTTGAATATTACAACAAAGCGATGGAGCAATATAAGGACCCAGAGCTTGTTTCTTGGGCATTGTTCCAAATAGGGAATGTGTTTCGCAAGCAGAACAATTACAAAGAAGCTGTGCGTTATTACGACCGCTTAATAAAAGAATACAGCGGAACTTATTGGGCAGACCAAGCAAAGCTTTACAAAGACGATGTTATTTGGCACGAAAACAATCAAGGAGTATTGAAAAAATGACATCTAATTTACCCGAATTGCTCCGCGACAGCTTAAATACGCAATTATCTATTTACAAGCAAATTCACGAATTGCAAAGCGATTTGCTTCATAATTTGGATTCAAAAAACGAATTGAACAAAATAATGAATTTGCTAGAAAAGAAAAGTTCCTTTTTAGATAGCGTAAAAGAAGAAAATGTTCGTTGCGCGCCGCTTGTGACCGAGTGGGTGGAGAGAAAAGCCGAAATGCAAAATTCTGAGCTTTTTGCAAACATTGAACAAATAATATCCGAAATTGAAAAATTGGTTTTGGAGCTTAAAGCACAAGACGAGATTATGATTCAAAGGTTTGACCAGCATAGCCAGTCTAAAAATAGGATAGACGCATTCAGGGCACTTAGATAAGGCTAGCAGAGAATGTCTCAAGAAGAAATAGGCGAACTTAAATCTGTGATGGAGCGTTTTTTGGCGCAGTCCAGTGAGATGATTGCATATCAGGAAGCTTTGGATAGACAAGCCGAGCAAATAAAAAAAATGCAAGAGGAAATTCAACAAAGCAGGGTTTTGAGTGCGCTTGGAGAAATGGCAGCAACTGTAGCTCACGAAATTAGGAACCCGCTTGCTGGAATAGCCGGTTATGCCAGTTTGCTGGCAAGGAGTATTCCGCCCGAAGACCCAAAACGAAAATACGTGGATAAAATAATAGGTGGAATTTCCAGTTTAAACAAAATAGTTAGCAATTTGCTAGTCTATACCAGAAAAACGAATTTGCAAAAGCAAAGCACAGATTTGGTAGCTTGGGCAGAGGCAATTTTATCTCACGCTGAAATTGAAATTGAAAAGGAAAAAAAACAAGTTCGCATAGAACGCGATTTTCCGGCAGAGCCATTGAATGCAGAAATTGACAGCGAGAAATTGCAGCAGGTTATGCTTAACTTGCTTATAAACGGCATTCAGGCAATAGAAACTGAAGGTAAAATTTTTGTCAGCATTAAATCAAATGGAAACGCTGCGGAAATATCCGTTGCAGACACGGGAAAAGGCATTGAACAGGAGCATTTGAAAAACATATTCACGCCTTTTTTCACAACAAAAGAGCAGGGCACCGGTTTGGGTCTTGCCATTGTAAAAAAAATAGTTGATTTGCACGAAGGCGAAATATCCGTTCAAAGCGAACCGAATAAAGGTACAAGGTTTTGCATTAGGATTAATGTTTAATTGTCTGCACCTCATTTTTATATATTATTTAAACTATGCGCTTCTACTCTATTTCTCTCGCTATTTTTTTTGCAATTTGTGCTGCTTCTGTGGCATTTGCTCAAGACATTCTCGTTAATGAAGTGGGCTACGAGCAAAGCGGGCCAAAACGTGCGGTTATACAGTCTTCTGCCGCCATTGCAGAGAATAATGTTCAAATAGTCAATAACGGAGGCACTGCTGTTGCTAATGCCACTGTTAAACTTGGTCCCCAAACTTCCGTTAGCGGGTGGAGCGGTCGCTATTACGTGGCTGATTTTAGCGAATTCAAGCAAGCTGGAAAATATAGGTTAAAAGTGGGTTCTGCGCAATCGCCTGAGTTTTCAATTGGGGAAAAAATTTTGCAAAGAGAAACCGGATCTTTTCAAGTGGATTTTTTCAATAAAATGAGAAATACCGATGGAGGAGACCGCAATTTGGGAATTTACGGAAGTTCGCAAACTCAAAATATATACGGCGGTTGGTGGGATGCCACCGGAGACCCCGGCAAACATCTATCCCATTTATCTTATGCAAATTATTTTAATCCTCAGCAAATTCCATTGGTGGTATGGTCTCTGCTCCACGCAAGTGAACTTCAGCCAAGCGTATATGGTCAAGCCACAAAAGCAGAAGCAGCATGGGGCGCAGATTATCTCTTGCGTTCGCTTTCAACCGCTGGTTATTTTTATATGTCTGTATTTGATAGCTGGGGGGCAGGCAATCGTGAAATTTGTGCTTGGAGCGGTGAAAACGGAACTCGTTCAGCCGCCTACCAATCGGCTATGCGTGAGGGCGGCGGCGTATCGATAGCTGCTCTTGCTAGGGCAGGCAAAGCAGGCATAAGCGGAGATAGCAGTTCTGCACAGTATATTGCCGGAGCAAAACGCGCTTATGCTCATCTCAAAGCTAATCCCACTGCATATCAAGATGATAACACAGAAAACGTCATTGACGATTACACAGGCTTGCTCGCTGCAACTGAACTATACAATGCAACAAGCGATGAACAGTATCTCACAGATGCCAGCACAAGAGTCCAATCTCTTTTGAGCCGCCAATCCGATGAAGGGTGGTTTTACACCGTTAAAAAGAACGGGGCAAATAACCGCCCATTTTACCACGCCGCAGACGAAGGGCTGCCCATAGTTGCCCTTGCGCGTTATTTGGAAATTTGCCAACCGGAAAACAAGCAAGCCATACGAAATGCCATAAAGAAAAATTTGCGTTGGTATTCTAAAATTACTTACGAAAGAGCAAATCCATTTGAATACGCCAAAATGTATGGAGAGGCATCGTCTGGTTCCAATCCAGGAGAAATAAACCTCGCTCGCGGTGGCATAGCAGAGGCTTCGCGTTCAGAAGGAAGCTATACACCCAACTTGGCAATTGACGGCAGCTCCACAACTCGCTGGTCAAGCTACCAAAGCGGTACCGAAAACGATAATCAATGGATATACATAGACTTAGGCGATACTTACAAAGTGAACAAAGTTATTCTCAACTGGGAAGCAGCGTATGGAAAATCTTACAGAATTGAAGTTTCCACCAGTGGAACAAACAACAACAACTGGACTACAGCCGCGACTATCACTAATAACACAAGCGCAGGCATTAAAGAGCACACATTTACACCCACCAATGCACGATATGTGAGAATGTTTGGAGTAGAACGCGGAAATCCAAATGGCGGTTATTCTCTTTATGAATTTGAAATTTATGGCGAGCCGCAGGAACAACAGCCCTCCACTCCACACAACGCAAGATTTTTTATGCCTCATAAGAACGAAACCGACTATTGGTGGCAAGGGGAAAACGCACGTATAGCCTCTCTTGCCGCTGCATTTATAATAGGTGCGCAACCAGCAGACCCAAGTGGCAAATTTTGGGCAGATACCTTGTTTGGCATGGCTTCTGCACAGTTGGATTGGATACTTGGAAAAAATCCTTTTGCAGTCACTATGATGCACGGTTTTGGAGCTAAAAATTATCCTAATTATCCCGCTGCAGGAGGGCTTGCCAACATTAAAGGCGGAATTTGCAACGGAATAACCGGTAAAGACGGTAGCGAAAGTACCCCTGAATGGAAACCTAATGATGATGGCGCTTGGCAAAATTGGCGTTGGATAGAGCAATGGCTCCCCCACAATGCTTGGTATTTGATTGCTATATCATCTCTTTCGCACAGAATAGATAATCCCATTATTCCCGAAGAAGAACCTGAGCCAAATCCAATTATTGCAAAAGCCTATGCCGGGCTCGGTATTCAAATAAATCAAAGAGCGGGTGTTCTTTATATGTCCTCTCAAAAAGACGTAGTTTGGAAAATCCACAATTTGCAGGGAAAACTTCTTTTTAGCTCAAATTCAAAGGAAGCCAATTGGAATGCTGGAAATTTCAAAGGAACCCTTGTCGTTAGCGCATTTAACGGCTCGGTTGCAGAGAGAAAATTATTTTCTATTTTATACTAATGCTATCTAGAATCTTGCTTTTTGCGCTTTTCTTTGCAACGGCGGTTTTTGCCGTTCCCTTAAATTTAACTGGCACCGTTAAGGCACTCAGCGAAAGCGGAGCCCCTATTAAAGATGCCGTTGTTCTGCTAAAAGTGGATGACAATTTAATTGCTTATGCCCGTACCCTGAGCAAACAAGATGGCACATTCACGCTTTTGCAGGGCAAAGAAGCCCCCGGCGAAATACCAACTAAGGTAGCAAAGCCGCAAACTGTTTTGCCCACTCAATTTGCGAGCTATCAGGTGATGGATTTAAAAGGAAAAATCTGCAATTCCATTAATAATCTGCCACAGGGCATTTACGTTCTCATTGGCAAAACAGAAGCTGGCAAAAATTTCAATCTAGGTACTCTTTACCACAAAGGCGGTACCCTAAACACAAAATCCAAAATCTCAAACTCCAAATCTACCGCTTTATCCAAAACCACAACCACTATGGGCGAAGTTCAGCTGATTGTTCGCAAAACTGGTTATTTGCCAAAAGAAGTTGAGTTCTCCAGCTTTAGCGAAGATGTAGGCACAGTTGTTTTGGAGCGCGACCCGCTGGAAGATAGGATCGATAGTGTTATGGCACTGATGAATACTTTGGACAAAAAAATTTACCAAATGACACAGGCACAGGTAGGCACTTCTTTTGGTTCGGGCGGAAATTTTTACGGCTCGGTTCTGCAAGGCGGCGATAGTTATTCCAATTCCGTGCTGAGTTCAATGAATAGCGCTATAAATTCTGCAAGCCCAAAAATTCCAGTTACTTATGGCAAAGATATGATGCACGGTGCAGCGGCTATTAGCGGTGCCACTATTTTCCCGCACAATATAGGAATGGGTGCAACTAGGGATTCTGCCCTTGTTCGCAAGGCTTGCGAAATAACTGCGCAAGAATCTTGGGTTGGCAACGTTGATTTGATTTTCGGTCCTGCGATTTCCGTTCCGCAAGATGACAAATGGGGCAGAACTTATGAGGGCTTTGGTTCAACTCCAGAGCTTGCGGTTGAAATGGGAGCGGCTTGCATTAGAGGTTATCAAGGTGCAAAATATGATGCTGATTGGAGAGTTATCGCTACAGCAAAACACTATTTAGCCGATGGCGGAACTCAAAACGGCAAAGACCGCGGAAATGTAACTGCAAGCGATGACGAAATTCGCAGAATTCATTTGCCGGGCTACGAAGCCGCTGTGGAACAAGGCGTTCTGAGCGTTATGGCGAGCTTCAATCAAATCAACGGAGTTCATCAACACATAGATTCCGAGCGTTTAACAGGCTGGCTAAAAACAGAACTCGGTTTTGATGGTTATATAATAAGCGACTGGCTCGGCATTGGCAATTCTCTCACTCCAGGCGCAACAGATGCAAATAATTATGCACCTCCTACTGGAAGTCCCGATCCCGAGAAAGCAAAAACAGCCATTAAAAATGCTATCAACGCAGGAATAGACCTCGCTATGGAACCCGGCACGGAATCAACTTTCATAAGCGGGCTTAGAACTCTGGTGCAAAACGGCTCAGTGCCCGAAGCGCGCATAGACGATGCAGTGCGCCGCATTTTAAGGGCAAAATTCCGCGCTGGCAGAATGGATAATCCCGCAGGCATTGGCAATACGGTTAAAAATAAGTATGGAGACATCGGTTCTGCTGCGCACAGAGCCATTGCAAGGGAAGCGGTTCGCAAAAGTTTAGTGCTTTTAAAAAATGATAATGCTTTGCCAATTTCCAAAACTGCCAAAGTTTTTGTAACAGGCAGCCATGCAGATGTTCCCAGCTATCAATGCGGCGGCTGGACTCTTGGCTGGCAGGGTGCCGTCAATACTGATTGGATGACAGGTACTATTACCGGACCTAAAGCCGTTCCGGGCGCAACAAGCATAAAGGCGGGTTTTCCTTCAAGTTCAATAGCCAATTCCGCTAATGAAGCAAGCGTTATAGTTTATGTCACTGGAGAAAAACCTTATGCCGAATGGCAAGGCGATTTAACAAATTTAACATTTCAGGATAATACCCTCGCTTCGTTGAAACAACAAAACTCTGGCAAAAAAATAATCACAGTATTCATAAGCGGCCGCGCGATGGACACAAACTCGCTGATTAACGACAGTGATGCCTTTGTTGCCGCTTGGCTTCCGGGCAGCGAAGGCGCAGGTATTGCAGATGTATTATTTGGCGATCATCCTTTTACCGGAAAACTCCCCCGCAAATGGGGCACATACGATTATGGCTTTGGACTCGCCTATCCTTAAAGACATAGCAAATAACCTATACCAAGGCAATATTGGCATAGCTAACTCTAAGTATTTCAGCATCTTAGACGAGTTATCCAAATATGAGCCTTTTGTTAAAAAGGCCAAAAATGTGCTGAAATTGCAAGAAAATGAAGATTGGGTGGGTTTGGCAGATATTTTTACTGAAATTTTGCTAAAACATGACGATTATCACTAAAAAAATGAAAAAATATTAAAAAACGCTCTTTTATTTTTCTATATTTATCCCACAGATTTTGGAGATTTTTATGGAATGGAACAGAGCATTTGACAGAAGACTTGATTTTATAGCCAAATATCGCAGTTTGGACAAAAGAGTGCCTTTGGAAAAAAAGAAGGCATTGCATTACCTAAACCAGCAAAGAGGCTGCTTTCATGCCTTTCAATATACAAATAAAATTTTAGAACTTTTTATATTTTTGGACGAAGAAAACAGTATAGAAACCTCACTTTCTTACCTCTCTTCCGACTTAAAAAACCTCGGCGATGTGCTTCTGCGCTCCGCAAATCCAACAAATCCGTTTTTCTTGGCAATAAGGGAAGAAGTTCCCACTTGGCACGCAGCCAACGTGGATCCGGCAGAACTAGAACAAGAAATGGATATTGATGACGAAGAAAATGAACAAAAGCTAGAAATCACCATAATGCGCACAGATGCCGGCAAAGATATAAGCGACCACGAAATGAGACGTACCTTGCGCAATTTACGTGCAAGATTAAAAGCCTGGCAGGTGGAACTCAGCATAATAGCCGATATAAGCGCAGAATTTGACGATTTAGATGAACACGAAACTGAAGATGCGGTTTTGAAACTCTCCCTTGAAAGCGAACCGCTTAAAATAAAAAGCAAAAGAGGCGAGCTTTTTGTGGGCTTTGTTCCCATACAAGAAATTTATGACTATCATTTGGAACTCGGCCGCAGGCACAAGGCAAAGCACAATATGATGATAGTGAGCTCCAACATACGCACATATTTGGGTAGCCAAACCTACACCAATGCAAGCCTTTTAGATGCCTTCCTAGGCATGAAAAAAAACGGAACCATAGAAGAATTCCCCTTTTTGCACAACGGAATGACTTTAACCGGAGACGATTTGCAATCTCAGCGCCCAAAACACGATGGCGATAAATGGCATTTATACATAGACCACCCAAAAATAATAAATGGAGCGCAAAGCCTTTTCACTTATGAACAATATGCAAGCAGAGAAGATGAGCCGGTTAATCCTCTTGTTTTGGTGAAAGTGGTTATTCCATATCCTTCCGAAACAGAAGAACACGAATCTGGGAATTTTGTAAGGCTTGTGACCATGGCAAACAACCGCCAAAATCCGGTGTTCAGCTATCATTTGCGTGCGGCAGACGATTTGCAATTCTTTATTTGGCAAAAAATGCAGGCAGAGGGTTTTTATTACATATACAAAGAAGGTGTTAGACCCAAAACTCGCACACGCAAATTGGAAGTCCGTATGCGCCCAGAACTTTCCAAAACCATGCTACTTTTAGATTCTAAAATAACCGAAAGCCGCGCAAGCGACCAAGTTTTTGACCAAGAGAGTTTTTATCAGCGTTGCTTTGGATCTTTTTACAGGCAAACCACCGAACACGAAAGCCCCTTTGTTCGCCTTTGCATAATCTACACAAAAGCTTGGCAGCTTTTGGGCAGGCTTCCTTTAAAGATAAAGGCGGTAACGCCCGGACAAGGAACCCGCATAGAACCGAACAAAGACAATCCCTTGACTTCTGTGTCTTGGTATGGCGGCAAATTAGAGGATAAATTCGCATTCCGCTCTGCAATTCGCGAGGTGACAATAGCGCTGACTCTCAGGTATTGGCTGCACTACGGAAGGCCTTTCAGAGACTTCCAAACTCTGCAAGACAACGAAAACGAATTCAACAGCTCAATAATAAGATTTGTGAAAAAAATCTTAGATGGTGCTCTTTCCAAAGTGATAGTGACCGAATACAAAGACAACCCGAAATATTTTGATGTGCTCCGAGTTATAGACAATGAAACCGGAGAAACCGTGGAAAGGCGTGTTTGGAAAGGTTTTACCAACACAGATGTTTATAACCATCTTTTGAGCATCATGAGCAAAAATGAGCGCACATGGGAAAAATGCAATGGGGGCTTAGACGATATATGGGATTAGCATGGCTCTTATAATTTTCTTAATTTTTCTGCCTTTTGTTATGGTGATAAGTGGCATATTGGCTTTTAACATTTATCTGCGAAAGCAAATAACAAAGCAATTAACTCCAAAGTCAGCTGTAGATCAAGCCTACTTAGAAGCAGAGCAAACGAGGGGAGACGATGAAGATTTGGGCAGTGCTTATGTCAAAGCGAAGGAAGAATAGATATGGATAATATGTTAAGAAGGGCAAAAAAAGCAGAGGCATATTTAAAAAAAGCCGGGAAATTAACGGAAACATGCTTAAAAAAATATATCCCAACCGAAAAGGAGGTTCCGGCTACTTTGCATTCCGCAATGCGCTATGCCTTGTTAGCTGGCGGCAAAAGACTTAGACCTGCCCTTGTACAGGCTTCTTATGAACTTTTTGGCGGAAAACCATCCGAGTCCATTAATTTGGCAATGTCAGCACTAGAAATGCTGCACACCTTTTCTTTGATACACGACGATTTACCATGCATGGACGACGATGATTTCAGGCGCGGGAAACCAACGACTCATAAGGTTTATGGAGAGGCAACCGCGGTTTTGGCAGGAGATGCGCTTTGCATTTTCGCTTTTGAATTGATAGCCAAAACAGGAAATGTTTCTGTTGTGGAAGAGTTAGCACATTCGCTCGGCACAAAAGGGATGATCGGCGGGCAGGTTATAGATACCGAATCGGAAGGGAAACCCGTTGACTTGGCAACTGTGGATTATATTCATTACCACAAAACCGCAGCTTTAATAGAGGCTTCGCTGGTTATAGGTGCGCTACTTGCACGTGCTGGCAAAAAAGAATTATCTTGCATACGTGAATTTGGAAAGGGGATAGGTCTTGTTTTTCAGATAATAGACGATATTTTGGATATAGAAAGCTCAACAGAGGAGCTAGGCAAAGATGTGGGTTCAGATGTAAAAAACGGAAAAGCCACCTATCCTGCAGTTTTGGGTTTGGATGTTTCAAAGCAAAAAGCCTTGGAGCTTTACAATAAATCGCTGAAGCATTTGGAAAAGTTGCATAACAAAAACACAGAAACGTTAAAGAACATAGCAGCTTTGATTATAGCGAGGACTCACTAAGATGTACCCCCCTCCCCCTTATCGTTTAGGCACATTTTCTATATTATCCCTATGCGCAAACACTCTCTATTAACTGCAAGCCTGCTATTTTTGGCGATATTCTCCATATCCTGCGGCGACAATTCCCCTAAATGTGGCAAAACAACGCCGTTTGACCCTGAAAAACAATTCTGTTTTGCCAATAGTGCGGTTCACGATAAATGTGGCGGCAAGGTGTATGACCCTTCAAAGAAATTCTGCCGCTCAGACGAAACTTACAGCAAATGCGGCGGCAAAGAATATGACCCGGCAGAGCAATTCTGTGTTCGCGACGAGGTTCAGAAAAAATGCGGCGGGAATGGGTATGATCCTTTGGAGAAATTCTGTACTGCAAGTGGCGAACTTCGCGATAAATGCGGCAATGATGGATATGACCCAGAGAAGCAATTTTGTTCTGCCGATAGCACAGTTTATGATAAATGCAATGGCAGTGAATACGACCCTGAAAAATTGTTCTGTGATACCAGAGACAATAAAACCTACAAACTGGTTAAAATAGGCGAGCAGGTTTGGATGGCAGAGAATTTGAATTATGAAGCAAAAAATTCTTCGTGCTATAATAACAAGCCCGAAAGTTGCGCCAAATATGGCAGGCTTTACGACTGGAACACGGCTGCAAAAGTTTGTCCGCGAGGCTGGCATTTGCCAAACGGCAAGGAATGGGATAATATGGCTAGTGCCGATGCACCAAGCAAGAAATCTAAATCAAAATTTTCTGCCTTGCCGGGCGGCTATCTCCTGAAAAATAAATTCATCGATGCTGGCAAAGAAGGCAAATGGTGGGAAGCGAGCAAAAAAGGCGATTTGCGGTCTCTAAAAAATAACAGCAATAAATGGACCCAAGACTCAAATCGCAATAAATTCGGCAGTCACTCTGTTCGCTGCGTGAGGAATTAGTTAGACCCGCAACCCCAAAGTAAAATGCAGATTTTTACATTACTTATGTCCCTTGCGTTGATGCTTTGTTTTTTGTTGCTTTTTTCCTGCACATTCGATAATGAAGCTGGCAAGACCATAGCGAGTTATAGAACTGAGAAAATTGGCGACCAAATTTGGATGGCAGAGAACCTCAATTACAATGTGAGCGGCAGCAGATGCTATGACGACATTGAAGCCAACTGCAAAAAATACGGAAGGTTGTATGATTGGGCAACGGCAATGGCATTGCCATCCAGTTGCAATTCCAGTTCTTGCGTTTCAAAAATATCGGTGAAACATAAAGGTATATGTCCTTCTGGTTGGCATATCCCTAGCGATGCCGAATGGAAAGCGCTAATGGATTTTGCTGGAGGTTCCTCTATTGCTGGCAGGCATTTGAAAGCAATTAACGGGTGGCGTAATTGCGGCAAAGGCAGTTCCTATTTATACCAATGCGAGGATAAGTACGGCTTTTCCGCCATGCCTGGCGGCATTGGCTATTCCGGTGGTAAATTTCACTTTATTGGCGACTACGGTTACTGGTGGAGTTCCAGCCAGTACCGCGATGAAGACGCTTATTACCGAGATTTGTACTATCTATCTGATGTCGCTGATTGGTACAACTACGGGGCTAAGAACAGGTTGCATAGCGTTCGCTGCTTGCGAGACTAAATTATCCAAAATTCACGTCTTCTCCTTCAGGAACCGGGTAGGGTAGTTTAAAGTGCTCTATCTCTGCCATTTTGGAGAGAGGTGCTTCTTTGTTTGGATTTTGAGTGGAAGAATGAGGCTCCAAGGAGAAATGAACAAGCATTTCTTTGATTTTTTTTTCACTTTCCTTCTTTATAACAAAACCCCAGCCTGGAATAATTTCTTCTACGCAGGCTAAAAATGGTTTATATGCGGAGAGTTCTGTTAATTTGTCCACATTTCTTATGCGCAAAATAGGCAAGGTATCAATGGAAGAGTCATTGTATATGTGAAGCCATTCGTTTAAGGCACAGGCTACATTTGGCACTGCTTTGTTCCATAACAAAAAATCTTGAATAAAAGAATTTGGGAGTTTTGAGCGCAAGCCGTCTAAAAAAGATTCTTTGGAAAGTATAAAGCGCAAAAGTTCTTCTTCGTTTTTTGCCTCTGCAAAACAAGACATTTGAAAAATTCTAAATGCTCCATTGTTCTGTGATAAAAGCCATTCAAAATTGGAACTACTCGCTACAATTGGCTCGGCTAAGGTTTCTTTTGGAGTTTTAGCGAAAAAAATACTCTCGCCAAATTCGGAAAGGGAAAACGTTAAAATGTGTTTTTTTCTTGTTTGCATTTTGAGTATCCCAAACATCCAAAGTTCCCTTAGCGGCATAGGTAAATTGAGCCAGCTTATGGAGGTTTTGTTTTTTTGCAGCCTAGAGCGAGTATCGTGAGCCCAAAATATTTTGGCAGCGTTTAATGCACTAATGGGTTTTTGAAAAAACGTTAAAAGTTTTGGTAAATCGTTTTTATTGCGAAATCTCTCGTTTTTCCACCAAAAAAAGAATTCTGAAAAAAGCCTGAACCCATTGTTTTGCAAAAATTCATAAGCCGGAGAGAGCAATTTCAAATTTCCGCTTTCGGTGTCTTTTGAAACCCATTTTTCTGAAATTAAAAAAGAAAACAATAGGCAAACACATTCTTCAACCATTAAGTTATCTAAATTTTTATTATTGCTGAAAATTTTTGCAATATGTTTTTTTGAAAAATGGCTAATGGAATAGTCTTTATTAACAGAAATTTTGCCGAGTTGCACTTTAGATAGCATAAATAGCAAATACAATTCCACCTTTTTTTCATTTGAAATCCAAGCAATGGATTCAGGCGATTCTTCGTTTTTAATAATATGGCTTAAAATAAAATTTTCAAAATCTGCAAAGCCATAATATACATGGGAACCTTGGCATTTTGCATGCCATATAAACATTTCGTTTGAGGCTTCGTTTAAAAATGCCAAAAGAGATTTTTGGTCTGTTTCTAAATTGCGTTCAAGTTCGTTAAAATGCAAACCTCTTACTTGGCTTGCGTAAATTAAACACAAAGCCAGAGCCTCTTGCTCGTTTCTTTTTTGCATCCATTTTTGCAATCTCTCTTCGCTTGCAATTTCATTGCACAATTCATTATGTATTTTGGAATTTTGCACAAGTCCGCTTTTTCTTGTGAATTTTATGCGCAGCCGGCTCAAATAAGAACCTGGTGCATTTTTTATATGTTCTTGAATGGATTGCAGACTTTTAATCATGGGGGATATAATTTAGAAATTTTTTCTAGATTTTGTTCTATGCAAAACATAGAAGTAATTTGCCCGTGCTGCGATAAGATACTGGTTATAGATACCCTCGCCAAGGAGGTTGTGGCTCACAGGGAGCGCAAAAAGCAGGTTAGCTTGGAAGAATTTTTGGCAAGCGAAAAAAACAAGGAAACGGAATTGGATGCCAAATTTTTGGAGGCAAAGGAAAAAGAAAAAAATAGAGACGAGTATTTAAGCAAAAAATTTGAAGAAGCAAAACACAACAAAGACCTAAAGGATCCGCCTCCTTCCATAAATTGGGACTAATCCATAAAACATATCAAATATATATGTATTAAATGTCCCTAAGGAAGCAGTTTAATAAAATTGAACTTTCTATCTTCTCTCTAGGAGGCAACAATAAAATGAACAGAAAGCCGTTTTTTTACGACATCACTTTGCGGGATGCCAATCAGGCACTTGCTAAACCTTGGAACAAAGAAGAAAAAGAGGTGGTGTTCAATCAGTTGCTTAAACTTGGCGTTCAAGCAGTTGAGGTCGGTTTTCCAATTGCGAGCGAAATGGATTTTGAGTCTTGCCAAAATTTGGCGAGGATAGCACCGGAAAATGTGGTTATATCTGCTTTGGCAAGGGCAAAAAACGTTGATATTCAAAAGGCTTGGGATGCAATTAAAGAGGCACCCAAACCTCGCATACACGTGTTTTTGGCGATGAGCCCGCTCAGTATGGAAAATGTTTTGCAGTTGGAACCAGCTGTGGTTAGAGAGCAAGCCATAGAAGCCGTTGCATTTGCAAAATCCTTGGTTGGCGAAAAGGGCGATATTGAATTTAGCCCCGAACATTTTGGCGACTGCGTTGAAAATTTTGATTTTGTGCTTGAATCTCTTAAACAAATAGTAAAAGCGGGTGCAACCACAATTAACCTGCCAAATACGGTGGAACGCTACCGCCCCTTGATTTACGTGGATATGGTTCGCAAGGTTGCAGAAGCCCTGCCAAAAAACATAACCATTTCCGTGCATTGCCACAACGATTTGGGAATGGCAACAGCGGCTACCGTTGAAAGCTACTTTGCTGGCGCAGCTCAGATGGAATGCGCCTTGAACGGGCTTGGTGAACGCTCAGGGAATACAAATATGTATGAGGTTGCCGTTGCTCTGCACAACAGCGGAGTTGAAATGGATTTGCACTTGGAAGAAATTTACGAAACCGCTTTGCTGACGAGCAAGTGGGCGCAAGTGCCCATTTACGCAAAAGCACCGCTTGTTGGCATAGACGTGATATCACACAGAAGCGGAATACATCAAGATGGTGCGGCAAAAACCAAGAATATGAAAAAGGGAGCTTACCGCCCCATAGACTATTCGTTAATAGGCAGAAACGAAAATGATATTTTGGCGTTCACAAGCCAAAGCGGAAAAACGGCAGTTTACGAAATTTTGAGCCATAACGGCTATCCCGTTGAATTAGATGAAGCCGCAGAGTTGCAACCTGTGCTAAAAGAAATCAGCGAAAAAGAAGGGGAGCTTCCGCACTCCCGAATTTTAGAAGTGTTCAGGGAAAAATGCTGCAATTTAAATGGCAGATTAGTTTTCCTCAGCATAGATGTTGAAGAAAATAGTTTTGTGTTCAGATTCCATAAAGACAATGCTACAATGGAAGAATCAATCTCGGCAGAAGGTCCAATAGAAGCGGCACTGCTCCTTTCTAGAAAAGTTGGCTTGCCTGTGGAATTGAACAGCTACAAGCAGAGCGTTGTTAGCGAAGCAGATAAACTGTGGGCTGGCAGGGCACTTTCCGAAATTTCTCTTTCCGCAAACGGAAAAACCGTTATTGGCAGAGGTATTTCAAGCGATACGCTGCGTGCAAATATGAAAGCAATTTTTGGGGGTGTGAATAAACTCTATAGGTGACATGGATGTTTAAATTTTACATCCTTGTTTCTTATAATGATTCTCGCACTCTTTACCTTTGGTGCCATTGCAAGCAGCCTTAGTTATGCATTGTTCTAGTTGTTCTTCTATTTCATCACAATCACGATGCTTGCAAGCATCGTCACTAGTGTCATATTCACTACCACACCTATCTAAAACAGAATAAAGTTCTTGGCAAGTTAGCCAGCCACCACCGCCGCCATTGTTGTTGTCGCCAGAGCAGGAAAATGTGAATGACACGGCAAACAAACTTGCCACCAAAAGAAAACGGACTTTTTTCATTGTAATGCTCCTAAATATTTTGTAACTTATGTATAAATATATACATTTTTGCGACAAAGAGGTAACTTTTTTTAAAATTTGTTATATTACCAAATATGCCATACATCTTTTTCTTGTTATTATTATGCGTTTTTGCAAACAGCGCAGATAGCCCTAAATTCATATTCAAAAAGGGTAGTGGTTTTGCTGCTTTTGATTTGCAGCAAGACAATTTATATTTTCACAAAGATAGCGATAATTTGCGCTTGATAGTTAATGGGAAAAATATAAGAATGGCATATAGAAGCGATGATACTGAGAAAATGCCATTTCCAAAAAATTTTAGGACAAAAACTTTCCAAGAAAAAGCCGAGATAGTTAAAAATTATAGGGATTTTTTCAGGAGCGAATTTGCCCTTATGCTGCAAGCCTTTATATATACAACCCCAGAGCTTTTTGACTGGGATGTTGAAAAATTCAAAACTATGCAAAATTCTTTTTTGATTTCCGAAAAAGAACTAGATGAAATTTTTTCCCGCGGGGTTCCGCCAAAACTTTACACAGTGCTAAAATTCAAATGCAAGACTAGCGAAACTGTTGTTTTCGAAAGCGATGCAAATGGGAATTTCTTTATGGAAGTTGAGTGAGATTTTTTATTTTGAACCGGCCCTGGAAAAAAGTATTCTAAGTTAAGACACAATTACGCCCGAAGGAGCAAATTATGTTTGAAGCAAAGAACCGCCGGCTCTACACGAAAGAATTCAAGCAAGATGCCGTGAATTTATCCAAGCAGCCAGGCTATAGCGTTCCCACAGCCGCCAAGAACCTTGGCATTAACAGCAAGCAAATATACCGCTGGCGAAAGGAAGAGGAGGCAAAAGGCACCCTAGCCTTCCCCGGCAACGGCAAGGCAGCCCTTTCCG
>Ga0268262_10000802_pt1 | contig 40822 bp, 34 predicted proteins | sample TergutNc150P3_FD_190354 | JGI IMG/M metagenome (GOLD analysis project Ga0268262, IMG submission 190354) | Nasutitermes corniger P3 segment gut microbial community from laboratory colony in Florida, USA - Nc150 P3 (SPAdes) (version 2) | ecosystem: Host-associated > Arthropoda: Insects >...
AGATAAAAACAAAACAAAAGACATATAACGAAACAATATCCCAAGCAAGTCAAGGAATACAAGAAGCCATCCAAATCAAATCCACCGACCGCAACAAGGCAATGGAAAAGGCGACGGAAGCCGGACAAAACATTGACAAGGCAACGAAGACAAAGCAAGAAATACAAAGAATCAAAGAGAAACTTTGACAGAGGTAAAAAATTGGTGGGCAGGGCTTGATTCGAACAAGCGAAGACGTGAGTCGGCGGATTTACAGTCCGCAGCATTTGACCGCTCTGCAACCTGCCCCAATTTTGGTGGATGATTCGGGACTTGAACCCGCGACCTGCCCGTTATGAGCGGGATGCTCTAACCAACTGAGCTACTCATCCAAGGCACAAAAAACCACCTAATGCAAATTATATCACACGATTTTAAAATTGACAAGACTAATTTTTATATGTTATAATTCAACATTCGCTTTTGTATGTCGGCCGCGCCGCGCCCGCCATGCAAAGCGGTCAAAGCCCGCTTTGTAGTCCAATGGCAGAGACAGAGGACTTAAAATCCTTATAGTGTGGGTTCGAGTCCCACCAAAGCGACCAGTTGTCGGCGAAAAGCCGATTAAAACCGCTTGACGGATTTTGTTTGCGGGTTCAAAATGAATTGTGATACACAACGATGCGGAAATTGCGGACTTTAAAAAACTTGGCATTCATGTCATTCGGCGCGGCGACAAAAATTATCCCGAACGATTAAACAATTTGATTCAACCGCCCGAAGTTTTATATTGTCGTGGCGATTTAGATTTGCTCTCGCGCCCCGCAATCGCCATTGTCGGCACACGCGATAGCACGCGATACGGCGTCGATATTGCCAAACGCTTTGCAAAAGTTTTCGCCGAAAATGGGGTAGTGGTGATTTCGGGGCTTGCCGAAGGAATCGACACGGCGGCGCATTTGGGCGCAATTGAAGGCGGTGGCGCAAAATCCACAATAGCAGTTTTGGGCAACGGTTTGAACATAAATTACCCAACGAAAAACGCGAAATTGCAGGGCGAAATTGCCGAAAAAGGCTTGCTTGTAAGCGAATATTTGCCAAATTTCAATGGTACAACTTGGTCTTTTCCGGCGCGAAACCGAATTGTTGCGGCATTGTCGAGTGCGGTTTTGATTGTCGAAGCCGACATTAAAAGCGGGACAATGATAACAAAGGACTACGCGCTTGATTTGGGGTTGGACGTTTTCGCTATTCCCGGCTCGGTTGTTGCGCCGCAATCGCGCGGGACGAACAAATTGATTCGCGACGGAAATGCGGCAATGGCAACCGAACCAATGGACGTTTTAAACATTTTGGGCGGATACAAGGCGCGAAAAATTATGAAAAAACCAAGCGCAGAACCAAAATCTTTTGTGCAAATCTCTTTTGACGAACGCCGCATTTTGGACGTATTGAAGCGTGACGAAGTTCACATTGACGAATTGGTTGAAAAGATTGACTTGCCGATACAGCGCCTTGCAACTATTTTAACCGAAATGGAAATGAAAGGCATTTTGGAAAAACTTCCCGGAAATGTCTTCGCCGCGAATATAGGTTGAAAACAGTTGACAAAATGCATTTAACTGTGTTATAATAAACGAAACGGGGCGCCTACGAAACGGGGCGCATTTTTTTTGCAAAAATCCGCCCACAAAGGGGGAAATATGGAACAAAATCTTGAACACCAAATCAAGGCGGCGGACAGTTTGGGGAAAATAGCGAATTCTTTGCGCCACCAAAAAATTCTTGAAGCAATGTATGCGCAATATCCAGACAAAGCCGAAGCAATCAACAAGGCATTCAAAGAGCATAAGGAATTGTCGGACGCATTCGACGGGCAAGGTAATGATTATGCCGACCATTTGTCAGATGTCGATACGATGGTTCATAAAACACTTATTTCGGGATATCATGGGAAAAACGCCACAGAGTTTACAAAGGAACACGGCATTGAATCGAATAGTGAAGCAGAACTTGCGCGCAGAATGCGAAGAATGGAGCCAAACGAAAAACAAGAGTTTATGCAAATGTTAAAAGACATTGGCGAAGGCAAAATTGAAAATTGCAATAATTTGAATGCGCTTCTTGCATTGTCTACCGTTGCAAAGGCGCGTGTCGGCGAAATTACATTTGGTGAAATTCAAAAGAGCGGTAAAACGGGTGTTGACCTTGATGTTGGGACAAGAATTGGCGTGAAGGAAGCGATAATTGGACACCACAAAGAATCTATGGGGCTTGCAGAAGAAACGCAAAAAGATGTTGCGGGTTGGGCGAATCGTGACGCGGTTTTTTTGAGACCGGAAGATATTGCAAAAACCACAACGCAAAATATTCAAAAAATGTTTAAAAGTATGCCACCCGAGACAATGGAATCTTTCCGCAATCTGTTAGGCAAAATACAAAACGAAGCCACAAAATACATGGACTTGGGCAAAGAGCAATAATCAGGTTGACTTTTGCCAAGGTTTCGTATATAATTAGGGTATGTATTGCAGTAAGTGCGGGAAAGAATTAAAGAACGACGAGAAGTTTTGCAGCGGTTGCGGAACGGCGGTTGGCACAACGGTCGCCGCCGCGCCACAAAATCTTACATTGCCAAGCAGCCGTTATGCGGAACTTGACCAAAAACAATTTTATGGAAACGAAGCGTATGCGACGAACTTGCGCGACAGGGGCGGATTTGGTTGGTTTTTGTTGGGCTTGATTTTGACGGGGCTTTCGTGGATTATTGGTGTGATTTTATATTTTGTTTGGAAGCGCGATTATCCGAACAGGGCGCGCAGTGTGTTGCGTGGAATCTTTTGCGGAATCATCGCTTACATTTTGATTTTTGTAATTTTCCGCGACAAGATTGCGGATTGGATGCAAAGCCAAACCAATCGCGGCGCGTGATTTTTTTACAACCTTTTATCTTTGCCGGTCATTTCCAAAATTGTTGTTGTGTCTTTTGCATAGAGTCGGCTTGCGATGCGTTGGTCGTATCGTTTAAGGGCTTCCGCGGGGGCAAGGTTCGTTGTTATAATGGTTGCGCGCTCTTTCAGCCGTTCGTTTAAAATGTTGTAAATATGCTCGATGGTGACGTTTCTTATCATTGGTTCGGCGCCCAAATCGTCGATGATTAAAACATCGCAATTTAAAAAATCTTCAATGCGTTCATTGTCCCGCCCGAAGGAGTTTACATACTTTTGAAATTCGTTAATCATGTTGAAAGCGGTTGTGAATTCTACCCAAACTTTTTTTTGTTCAAGCGCATTTTTGATATGTGTAGCGGCAAAGGTTTTACCTGTTCCTGTCGCGCCCCAAATTACCAAATTGGGTGTTAAAACATTGGGGAATTTGGTGCAATATTCATTGAAAATATGCGCATTTTGACCCGAAAAAGTGGTGTTTTTGGGTTGTTTTTCGGTGTTTTTTGCCATGCTTTCAATGTATTTTGCATTGAATTTGGCACGGTTTATGGTCTTGTCTTTTGCAAAAGCGGAATAAAACTCCGCATCCATTTTTGCAATTTGTTCCGCGTTCATATTTTCACCTCTCTTTGTTTTATCATATTGTTGAACTCGTCGTCACTGTAACTGTGACGTGTTATTGTTGGGGTCGGCATTGTAAAATTGGTTTGTTTTGCGCCGTCCAAAGTTGTAATCTTTTTATCAAAATAGGTCGAGAGAATTTTGTTCATGTAATTCAAAGGCGAACTTTTACCGACGGCTTGGGTTGCGGCGTAATCAATAATCTCGGGCGAGAACTTCCAAGTGTTCGTCCATGTGTTGTAAAAATCGCGGTCAATGGGGGCGACTTCTCGGTCAAGTCCAAGGCGGTTGAGTAGGGTTTTAATTTGTTTGTCTTTCGAGAGCATTTCATCAACATAGGCTTCAATCTCGCGCGTGTCGGTTATTCCTAAATCGGAAAAACGCACAATTTCCGCGTCGATATATTCCATGCTTTTGCGTCCGACTTTTGCGCAATATGCTGCGATACTTTCAATAATTGGCAATGCAAAGCCCAATTTGCGCCACTTTTCCAACATTGTGTAATCTTCGCTTTCTGGCAATCTTTTTGTTTTTAATTTTTTGAAGATTGCCGAAATTGCGCCCGTGTCAAACATTTGTGAAACCAATTTATCTTCAACATCTGTGGCGGTTTTGATTCCAAGTCTTAACCAATTTTTTGCAACGGTCAAAATGTAATTGTATCCAACGTCGCTTCCGCGCAAATCTACGCAATATTTTGCAATCATTACAAGCGCCACAGGGTCGAACTTTTGGCTTTCCAAAAAAGAATAATATTCGTTTAATTCGTTTGGAAGGATTTGGCGGTTGATTATGGATTGTATTTGGGTGTTGAACTCTTGATATTTATCCACATTATATTTTTTTAATTGTTTTGCGCCGGCAATTACGGGTTCATATTTTATTTCGCCGTTTGGCAAAATTGTTACAAGTCCCAATTCGGATAATTTTTGAAAGCAACCCAAAACATCGGTGGGGTCAAGGTTAAGTATTTGTGAAAAGCGTTCCAAGGTGTTGTCTTCGCGGTTTGCGGAATTGCACAAATAAAGCCCGTACAAGTACACTCGGGTGACTTCGCCGTGCATTGACGGCAAGTATTCTTCGCAAAAAGTATTGCCGACGGCGGTTTCGTTTTCAATTATGCGTTTCGCCGAATAACTTGTGAAAGCCATGTTGGATTATACTTTTTTCACTTAATTGTGTCAATGGGGGGCGCGTGTAATTTTCGCACAAGCCCATAAGAGAGAGGGCATATTTGACGGGCGATGGGTTGATTTCGCAAAAGAGGGCGTTGTAGTAGGGGATTTCGGATAGAAACAAAGATGACGATTGCGCAGGGGGAACGCCCCACAATGCGATTGTTTCGCGCGGGCGCACATTTGATGCGACGGAAATTATGCCGCGCGCGCCGATTGCATAAGCGGGTAGAGCAAATCCGTCGTCGCCCGCGTACATTGGGGTGTTTGGGCAAAGCCGGATTGTGTCAATGTATTCGGCGAAATTGGGTGTGGCTTGTTTGATGCCGGCGACGTATTTGTTTTTGCATATTTGCGAAATTGTTTCGGGGGTTAAATTCATTCCCGTTCGAGTTGGAACATTATAAACAATAAGCGGCAATTTAATTTCGTTGGCGATATCGTTGAACCATTTGATTGCGCCGTCTTGTGTGGTTTTGTTGTAGTAAGGGGCGGAAAGTAGAACCGCGACATTGTTTTTCGGGGCGTTCCCTCCCGCACCCTCCCTGCTTGCGCTTCTTAACGAGCAAATTGCGTGACCCAATTCCAAAATGTTTTTTAAATTATTCCCGCCAATTCCAAAGATGAGTGGGACGCGATTTGCGACCGTGGCGAGTGCGAACTTGACGATTTCGATTTTTTCATCGAAAGAAAGGGCGGGGGCTTCGCCGGTTGTGCCCAAAATGCAAAGGGCAGAAACGCCGGAATTGATTTGGAAATCAAGCATACGTTTAAATGCGTCGAAATCTATGGTAAGGTCTTTTTTAAATGGGGTTGGCATTGCGGTGCAAACACCGGAAAATAATTCCATAATTGTCATATATGATAAAAATTAAACACTTGACTTTTGGGCAATAAATGAATTACAATCATGAATATGACAAAACGCGGGGCAATTGCGAAGTTTTCGGTCATAGGGATTTTACTCTTGTTGGGCATTACATTGATTTTTGCCAATTTCCGCTTGCCATTTTCAACGTATAGATTTGTGGGCTTTTATGGCGCAATAGAGAGCAAAATGGGTATTGATTTAAAAGGTGGCGTGTTGGCGGTTTTTGATTGCAAGGCGCACGAAGACGGCGAACAACCTTCTTTGGACGAAATCAAGGCAACCGAAACACGGCTCTTGAATTCGTTAAACAGGGCGGGTTTGACGGAAGCGACCGTGCAACATCAAGGCAATTCGGGTAATTACAAAATCCGTGTGGAAGTTCCCGGATTAAATGAAACGGAAGAAGTCTTTTCCGCGGTTGGTAATCCGGCGAAATTGGATTTCCGTTTGAAAAAAGCCGAAGAGGGCGGCGAACCGATTGTGGACGGCGCGAAAAAACATATTGCAAAGGTTGAATTGTATCAAGACCCGAAAACTTTTGAATTTGGCGTTTTATTGACATTAAGCAAAGAAGGCAACCCAAGCGGGGCGGATTTGTTCAAACAAATGATTCAAGACGCCAACCAATACACTTACATTTATCGAAATGACGAATTGTTTTCCACCGTTTCCGTCGGCGACAAGAGCGCGGGGCGTGACGGTACGGCGGTTATTACTTTGGGAAGGCGAGCAAACGGCGCAATGCCAAGCCGTCAAGACGCGGAAGAGTTCAAAATGCAAATTGAGAGTGGGCTTTTTGAAGTGCGATTGGTGAATGCGGAAACAAGTATTATCCCGCAAACTCTTGGCGACGGGGCGTTAATGGGTTGTATTATTGCGCTTGTTCTCGGCATAATTTTCATGTTTATTTATATGTGGATTAGGTACGGTGATTTGGGGCTTTTAAGTAATTTAAGTATCGGGGTTTTCATGGTTTTGTTTTTGTTTGCTCTTGCAATTGTGAACGCGGTGCAATTGACCTTGCCGGGTATTGCCGGAATTGTTATCGCTTTTGCCATGGCGGTGGACGCGAATATTATTATCTTTGAACGTATCAAAGACGAATATCAAACGGGAAAACGGTTGGCGGTTTCGGCAAAAGGTGGTTTCGACAAATCATTGTGGACAATTTTCGATAGTAACATCACAACAATCATCGGGGCGGCGGTGTTGTTTTTCTTGGGCACGGGACCAATCAAGGGCTTTGCAATTACGTTGATGTTGGGTGTTATTATTTCAATGTTTTGTTGCCTTTGCGTCACGCGCGCATTTGTAAAATTGTATTTGGTTTTAAACTCCAACAATGCTAAACGTGTTAAAATGGAAGAAACAAACCCATATGTAAAGGAACTTCCAACCACCGCAACCCCCGCGAAGCCGAAAGAGAGGAAACTTAATTTGGGGGGTGTGAAATGAGTTTCTTTGGCGGAATTAAAGAAAAAAATAACAAAATGTGGGCAAAGTTTCACAACCCAAGCACCAAAGTTGCCAAATGGGGCAAGGTTTACATAATTTTCCCAATAATATTGTGTTTGATTGCGGCCGGCTTGTTGATTGCCCAAGGCGTCGGCGCGCGAAATGTTGGCATCAATTTGGGGCTTGATTTCACCGGCGGAAGCGTCATTGAAGCCACCCACATAAGTGACGAAGGTATGCGCGACAATGCAAAAACCGAGGTTGAAAAGTTTTTAAAACAAAACAATATTTCTTTTGATATCACTACGCCAACTTCCGCAACAACGGGAAATGGTTTAAGCATTAAATATCAAGGCGAAAACGAAGACATTGCAAAAGGAATTATTGAACGTATAAAGGCCGCCGCACCCAGCGCGGAAGTAAAAACCGCGGAAACAATTTCGGCTTCGGCTTCGGGCGAACGAATTATGATAACTTTCATTTCAATCGCGGTGACTTTGCTTGCGATTTTGATTTATATTTTGTTTCGGTTCAAATTCACAAGCGGTATTGCGGCAATCATTGGACTTATCCATGACGTTTTGGTTGTGTGCGCCATGTGCGTAATATTCCGCGTACAAATCAATTATCCTTTTGTGGCGGCATTGATTACTTTGGTGGTTTATTCATTGAACAACACAATTGTTTTATTTGACCGAGTGCGCGGAAAAGAAAAAGTCAACAAACAAAACAATGCCAAAGTACCGGTTGAACAAACCGTAGACGAGAGCATCAAGGAAACTTTCTCGCGTACACTTGGAACGACGATTACGACACTTGTGCCTGTCATTGTTTTATGTTGCTTGCCGATTTCATTGATACGCGAGTTCGCTTTGCCGATTTTGTTTGGTTTGATTGCGGGAACATTTTCCACAATTTTCATTACAACAATTTTGTACATTCGGTTTGAAACTTATCGTGCATTGCGTCGCCGTGCAAAAGAGCGCGCAAATAACGGTTTGACCCCCGCGCAAAATCTTGTAAAATAAAGACGATAACCTTTTGAATAAACATTGTTGTGCTTGATTTCATTTCGGGGCTTGTGTTGGACGGGTTTTTGCCCGTCTTTACTTCTATGTTGGGATTTTTGCCGACTGTGGTTTTGCTTTTAACTGTTGTGTCGCTTTTTGAACACGGCGGCTGGACTTTGGGTTTTGGGTGTACAACATTGGCGGTTTCAAATTGCGGGGACGACAAAAGACTTGTGAGATTTTTAACATTTATTCCTTGTGTTGCAAAGTTGCCCGTGTTAATGTTTTTGTGCGGAATGGTTTTGGGATTTAATGTGTTCGGAGTGGTGTTTTTGTATATTTTGGCGGTGTTTTTGGGGCTTTTGCTCGCTAAAAATGCGCCAATTCGCTTTCCAAGATTGCGAAAAATATCATTAAAAGATTTGCTTGTAACAATTATAAAAAACATATTTGATTTCTTGCACCGCATTTCTTTTGGTTTGGTTTTGGCAATTTCGGCGCTTTACACTTTGCAATATTTCGGTGTGTTGGTTCCAATTTCCGCAATTTTGACCCCGATTTTTGCACCGATTGGACTTGATAATCCCGCACTTGTAATTGCAATTATATTTGGACTTGTCGCCAAAGAAATGATTATCGGCGTCCTGTTGTCTTTTGGTCTTTCTTCAATAGGCTTCACCGCCGCGACGGGTTTAAGTTTCGCAATCTTCGTCCTTTTGTACACACCTTGTTTGCCGGCACTCACGGCAATCAAATCTAAACTCGGCTTTCGTTTTGCAACCCAAACCGCAATTTTTAACTTTTGTGTCGCTTATGCTTGTGCTTTTGCGGTTTATATGTTATTACTTTTAATATGATACCTTGCGTCGCCCTTGTTGGTCGCCCGAACGTCGGCAAAAGTTCGCTTTTCAACGCGCTTTCCGGCAAACGTATAAGCATTGTTTCCGACGAAGCCGGCACAACGCGCGACCGCATTATTTCGCAATCCGAATGGGCGGGGCGCGAGTTCACAATCGTTGACACGGGCGGCATTGATTTCGACACGGGCAATATGTACTCGGCGCACATTCGCGAACAAGTCAACATTGCAATCGACCTTGCCGACGTTATAATTTTCCTTGTCGACGGCATGGCGGGCGTCACGCCGCAAGACACCGACATTGCAAATCTTTTACGCAAAAGCAAAAAGCCAATTGTGCTTGCGGTAAATAAACTTGACAGCCAAGAGCGCGAAGCCAATTTGTATGACTTTTACACACTTAAAATCGGCGAACCAATAGCAATCTCAACTACTCAACGACGTGGTTTAGGGGATATGTTGGACGCCGTTGTAAAGCATTTTGGCGTGGGGGCGTCGGGTGATGCTTTTAAAAGTTGCGCATCGTCGGCAAGCGGCCTTACTTGTTCTTTTGACGACGGCGCAAATCTTTTAAAAGAATCACCCGACACCACCGCGCCTTTGAAAATCGCAATCGTCGGCAAAACCAACGCCGGCAAAAGTTCAATCTCGAACAAACTCTTGGGCGAAAAACGCTCTCTTGTGTCCGACATTGCCGGCACTACGCGCGATTGCATTGAAACGCCGTTCAAATGGCACGGGCGCGAATATGTTTTAACGGACACCGCGGGCGTTCGGCGCAAACGAAGTGTCGAAGTCCAAACCGTTGAACATTATTCCGTCTTGCGTTCTATGGCGGCAATTCGGAATTGTGACGTCGCCGTCTTGGTCATTGACGCGACCGCAGGCATAACGGAACAAGACGTCCGCCTTGCCGCTTTCATACACAACGACGGCAAACCAAGCGTCATAGTAGTGAACAAATGGGACATCGCAACGGACAAGGACGACGAAGACGGGGAACGCCCTGTCGAAAAATCCAAACTATTTATAAAGTGGGGAAACGATTTAGCAAGAGATTTGGCTTTCATGCCATATTTCAAAGCCGTATTCACAAGCGCGCAAACGGGGCAACGTATAAACGAAATCATGGTCGCCGTCAATGCCGTTACTGAAAATTGCGCACGCCGAATTACAACGGGGAAATTAAATCAATTGTTTTTGGACTTTGTCGCCGTCAATCCGCAAAGGGCAAAAGTCAAATACGTCACCCAAGTGGGCGTCAATCCGCCAACATTTGCCGTATTTGTATCCAAAGCACAATTCTTACCACCAACCTATGATAGATATTTGGAAAATTGCTTGCGAAAATCTCTTGATTTTTCCGGCACTCCGATTAAAATATTTATAAGGGAAAATGAAAAGAAGGGGGACAAAGCATGAGTTTATATTGGCTTTTTGCATTTTGCGCGGGCGCATATTTATTTGGAAACATAAGTTTCGGCGTCATACTTTCGAAAACTTTGTTTAAAACCGACGTTCGCAATATGGGAAGCGGTGGCACAGGCGCAACCAATGTTATGCGAAACTTTGGCACAAAATGGGGCATGGTAATTATGTTTATCGACATTTTCAAAGGCGCAATTCCAACAATCATCGCGGGTTTGGCTTTCGGCGGATTGGGGCACGGAAATGCGCACGCGGTAATTGCGATGTATGCTTGCGCTCTTTCAACCATAGCGGGGCATTGTTTCCCCGTATTTATGGGCTTTCGCGGCGGCAAAGGAATAGCCACAACCATAGGCGCGTTTGCCGTAATAAATCCGTGGTCAATTCCGTGGTTTGCGTTATGTTTCTTGTTCGGCATTTATTTTGATTATGCTTCAATCGCCGCGATTTTGTACGTTACCGTCTTTGTTATTTGGGAAGGCACAATGTACACGCCGCCATTGGCCGTTTATTGTATGCTTGTTGCCATTTGGGTTTTGATTATGTTTATGCACAGAAAAAACATTTATCGTTTGCTTGCCGGAAAAGAAAAGTATGCATTATTTGGTAAAAAGCGTAATAAAATTGCGTATGACAAAAAGTAATTTGAAATCATTCCAAGTCAACTTGCCGGATTACATCACGGTTCTTGATGGAACAAGCGCGGTAATTGAACACGCAATTGATGCGGTGAAAAAACACACAAAGGGGTTGAGAACCGTTGACGGTGGCAAAACCGACAAGGTTTTCGCCGGAAGCCCGTACTTTTCCGGTTTGGAAGTAATTTCCGCCGACGAAGCAAGCGGAATTGTGACATTCAACGCCGTCCCGCACGAGGATTTATTTTATCGCATCGTTTCCGAAAATGCGCAAACTTCAATCAAAAACCAAGGCGAATTGCTTGCTTGGATTACGAACGCAACGCAAGCCAAACGCGAATATGAAAAATTGAAAAGCGCAATTGCGGAAATGGAATCTTCGGGCTATGGAATTGTCAACCCAACATTTGAAAGTTTCAAACTTGAAAAACCGACCTCATATAAAAGCGGCAAAAACCACGGCGTAAAACTTCGCGCAAAGGCAAGCGGAATCCACCTTGTGCGTGTTGATGTCGATTGCGAAGTTGCTCCAATCATCGGCGAAGCCGCACAAAGCGAAGAAATGCTTAAATACCTTACCGCGCAATACGAAACCAACCCAAGCGCAATGTGGGAAACGCCAATCTTTGGAAAATCTCTTGAAAGTATTGTTCGTGAAGACATTGCGGGAAAATCACTTTCTATGCCAGCATCGGCAAAAACAAAAATCCAAAAAACAGTCCAAAAAATTGTCAACAACGGAAAGGGCGGCATGATTTGTATACTTTTGTAAAATAATTGTCGGATTTTGTCACACATTATAACCCCTTGTGCATATAAATTGCGCAAAGGGGTTTTTAATGATTATTGAAAATTACATAATCTTCTTGCACAAGGTTCTTTTTTTCGCCGGCGCGGTGGCCCAAAAGTCCGGCTTTCCAAAACCTCTTTCCAAATTGGAAGAAGAACAATACATTCGCAAATTTCATGCCGGCGACCAAAGCGCAAAGGACGTGCTTATAAGACACAACTTGCGCCTTGTCGCCCATGTGGTGAAAAAATATAATGGCGCCGCCGAAGCCGACGATTTGTTAAGTTGCGGTACAATCGGTTTAATCAAAGCCGTCAACACTTTCAAATTGGACAAAGGCACCCAAATTTCTACCTATGCTGCGCGTTGCATTGAAAACGAAATCCTAATGTTTCTTCGCGTAAATAAAAAACATCAAAACATTGCAAGTTTAAACGAAACTTTCGGCATGGAAGACGGCGACGATGTTTGCCTTGTTGATATTGTTCCCGACGAAACCGAAGATAGAATTGAAACCGCCGAACACCGAATTATGATGCGGAAACTTATCGTCGAAATGAAACGGCAACTTGAACCGCGCGAGTACGAAATCATCGCGCTTCGTTACGGAATTGAATCAAATATGACAATGCCGCAACGCGAAGTAGCAAAACGCATGAACATATCGCGCAGTTACATTTCCCGCATTGAAAAACGCGCAATCGAAATCATTCGCGAAATCACCGCGCGTCCCGAGTTCGCCGGCATCGCGTGAAAAACGCTTGACAGGGCGCAAATAAATGTGTTATAATAAACGAAACGGGGCGCTCACGAAACGGGGCGCATTTTTTTTGCAAAAAATCGCCCACAAAGGGGGAAACATGGGATATTATGAAAATCACGAAGAGATGAAAACGGATTTCGTGGAAAGGGACGAAAAAAGGCAAGCCGCAGAAGCATTGATTAAAATGGCTGTTGTGGCGCGCATGAAAGTGGGTGACCAAAATAAACATTTGGATTATGCCGATTTAACCACCGAAATTGCTTCCGCTTATTATTGCACAAACGCAATGAATACCGGTGATTATCCCGCCGTAAGCCAAAACTTTTTGGATGAACAAATGTCTTCAATGAATGTTGATGACAGACGGAATTTTTGCCATATGCTTGAAAGCGTGGGTAAAGGCGATATTTCAAAAGTAAATGACCCGAAAATGGCTGAACTGTTATTAAAAATTGGCACTATGCGTTACGGCGAATTGACATATCGCAACCATACAAATGCGGGTAATAAAAGAGACAAAGATACAGCCGAAACATTGAAAAACGTGGTCGAAGGCAATCATGGTATTGAAGGTGACGCGCAAGCATTTTTAAACGACCTTTCACCAAAAGCATTGGAAAAGTTTGAATATCTTGTTAATGGTTTCGGTAATGTTGCAAAAGAAAAATACAATATTTCTAAACAAGTTGCGGATAGACTTGCCAATAACAAATAATCAAAAGAACCAATGTTTGCTTTTTCCGTGTTTTGACGGCGTGTTTGCTTCTTTGTTAATTGGGTCGGCGACATAGATTTTTATTGTGTTGCTTTGTGTTTCGCCGCATTTAATTGTGTATTCCAAAACTTTGTTTTGTGGTGCATTTGTGTCATTATAAATTGTTGTTTCGCCATTGCCCGTAACTACCGCCAAAACCGATTTAATGTTTCCGTTTGTGCGCGTGATTTCATATTTTTTGCCTTTTTTAGAATTGAATTTCAATGCCGGCGCACCCGTTTCGCCAACACGTCCGGCAAGCGTGACGCTTGACCCCGTCGCTTCGCCCTTCCTAATGGGCAATTCCGAATTTACCGCTTTCGCAACTTTTTCAAATGTTTTTTTGTCATTGGTAATATCGCGTTGAATCTCGCGCGCAATGTAAGACGTAATTCCGCCACCGGTTGCGCCAACGGGCAAGTCATTTTCCGGTTTCATGTTTGCGTTTCCATGCCAAACTAATAACACATTTTCGGGCGTGTAAGAAACATTCACCGCATCCGTGTTTGTGCCGTTTGGCGCGCGCTCGACCGAACCCGTCTTTGCCGCAATGTCAAAATCAAGCGAACTCATCTTTCGCGCGGTGCCTTCTTTGACCGCGGTTTTCAACATATCCGTCACGGCGTTTGCGGTCTCGGGTTTGATTGCGCGCACGAACGGCGGGACGAATTCCCACAAGATTTCGCCGTCATTCGAAACAATTTTCGAAATAAAACTCGGGCGCGTTTCAAGCCCCCCATTACATAGCGCGCAAAAGCCGCCAATCACGTCGTACGCGCTTGTGCCGTTGCTTGTGACTCCTAATGCCAAATTAAGGTTTTCTTCGCCAAGAGGCAAGCCAAGGCGTTTGGCGATGATTACCGCTTGCTCGATTGTTGTGTATTCCAAAATCTTGACCGCGGGGACGTTATAACTTTGGGCAAGGGCAGTGCGCACGGAAATCTCGCCGTGGAATGTATTGTCGTGGTTTTTTGGGTGGAAATCGCCGGCGACATATGGTTCGTCATTTATCTTTGTTTCCGCATTCACAACATCCGTTTCAATGGCGGGCGCATACACGACAAGCGGTTTTAAAACGCTTCCGAAGTTGCGTTTGCTCGCGGGTAAAAGTCGGTTATTTGTGTACGCGGCGGTGATTCCTCCGTCGGGTTTTGCGCATAAAATCATGGAATCGGCGGGCTTGTGTGACACATTTTCAATGGCAAAATCGGGTGTTTTTGCGGTATTTTCAATGGTTTTTTGCGTGAATTCGTCGTAAAAAGTGTGTATTTTGACGTCATTTCGGGGGGTAATTTGCTCTTTTTCTTGCATTACAAGAGCCAAATAAGTGTCCGCAAGACGTTGCTTTTTGCGCCCGTGGATTTTGGTTTCTTCAATGCGCGATTGTTCATATTCTTCTTTTGAAATGCGCTCTTGTTTATACATAAGATGCAAAACCAAATTGGTTCGTTCCGTAAAACTTTGAAGATTTGTAATCGGATTGTATCTTGCCGGACTTCGCAACAAACCCGCAAGTCCCGCGCTTTCTCGAATAGTCAACTCGGTTGCTGGCTTGTTGTAATAAAATTGCGAAGCGTTACTTAAACCGTTTATACCATTTCCAAAATAAACAATGTCAAGATACATTTGCAAAATCTCGTCTTTTGAAAATCGTTTTTCCAATTTGTGCGCCAATGCAACTTCTCGGATTTTTCTTTGAATTGTTTTTGCACTTGAAAGATGTGTGTTTTTAATAAGTTGTTGTGTGATTGTTGATGCGCCTTCTTTGGTTTCATGGGCGTCAAAGTTTTTATATGCCGCCTTTGCAATTCGTTCCACGCTGACGCCTTTGTGACGGTAAAAATCTTTATCTTCTACACAAATAAATGCCCATTTAACGTGTTCGGGAAGTGCATTTATGTCGGTTTTTTGTGTGTTTTGGGTCAATTTTTCGCCATTTTGGGCATAGATTTCGGGTGCTTCAAGTTGCGTTATAAACAATTTTGCCGCATCTAATTCTTGGGTTTTGTAAATGATTATGCCGACGGCGGTCGTGGCAAGGGCGATTGTGAAAAAGAAAACCGCCAAATACAAAAAGAACTTTCGCATTGTAAAAGTTTGTGCAAACGTGTGAAAATTATAACGGGGGGCGGCGGAGCCGCCCCCATTGCAAATATTTGTGCATTGTGTTACAATCCAATGTGACATTTTTTATCCGAATATATGGTTGCCAAATGAACGCGCACGAAGGCGACAGATTGGCACTTATGCTTTCACGCGCCGGGTTTGAAAGGGCGCAAAGCCAAAATGTTGCCGACGTTTTGATTTTCCAAACTTGCTCTATTCGGGATACCGCCGCGCGAAAAGTTTTAATGCATATTTCCCAAGCCAAAAAGTTTCGCCAAAAAAACAAATTGCGCCAAAAGATTTGCGTCATAGGTTGTCTTTCCGCAACGGAAAAAATTGACGGCGTGGACATTGTTTTGGGTACAAACAAATTGGAAGATTTGGTTGAAATGTTGACTTTATCTACACCAGAGCAAAACTTTGGCGTCGGCAATTCCGTCATTATAATGAATGGTTGTGAAAACTTTTGCGCCTATTGCATTGTGCCGTATGCAAGAGGGAAAGAAATCTCGCGCCCTTTGGACGACATTGTTCAAGAGTTTGGATACATACTTGGGCAGAACAGGGGGGGCTCGGGGTCGAGCGAAATAGCCCAAAAGGGTTGTGATAACGGAACGCGGAACGCCCCGATTTATTTGCTTGGTCAAAACGTCAATTCTTACAAGTGTCCAAAAACGGGCGCGAACTTTGTTGAACTTCTTGATAAAATCTGCGCCCTTGACGGCGATTTCATTGTCAATTTTTTATCTTCCCACCCAAAAGATTTCACCCAATCTCTTGTTGATTGCATTGCCCGAAACCCAAAAATTGAACGCAATATTCATCTTCCGTTGCAAAGCGGTTGCAATAAAACTCTTGCGCGTATGAATCGGAAATATACAATAGAGCAATATCTTGAAAAAATTGCCTCCTTGCGTAATGCCGTTTCGGAAGTTCACATTACAACCGACATTATTTGCGGCTTTCCGGGCGAAACGGAAGAGGACTTTGCCGAAACCGTGGCGGTAATGCAACGCGTGAAATTCAATGCCGCTTTTATTTTCCCGTACAGTCGTCGTCGCGGTACAAGCGCGGACAAAATGGACGGACATTTGGACAAAAAAACAATCATGGCGCGCACAACACAACTTATTGAATTGCAAAGAAAGATTTAAAAAGTGCTTTGGTAGTTGCGAGTGGATTTGAACCGCTGACCTTCGGGGTATGAATCCGATGCTCTAACCAACTGAGCTACGCAACCATTTTTTCAATATACTTTAAATAAATCTGCTTGTCAATGGCGGGATTTTGTGACATAATATTGTGTGCGAAAGATAATCCCGTCATTTGGTTTGGCTCTTACCATTATTTTTGGTGCAATTTTTTGTTCGGCGGCAAAAATAAATAATAACAATGACGTGACAAGTTTTTACAACGATTATTTTGTGTACAAGATTTTAGACGGAAGACCATTGTTTGATGAAAACGGCAAAAAGGATATATTTGTCGCTAATGAATTAGCGTCAGTTATTGCGGCGATGAGTGCGAATTCGCACAATAAAACGGAATGGTCAAACGGAAAACCTTATGTCGTTAATCAACTTGGCGCAACGGAAGCATACTACGAAACAAATGCAAACGATTTTTCAAATTTTGCTTTATCCCAAAAAGGTTCAAGTACGGCAACCCACGGCGCGGTCTTAATCAAACTTTTTCCCGACGTCGAGAATAAGACGCGTGTTGTCGGCGCTCTTGGTTCGGACGGTTCGGGTGGTGCGGTGACAGAGTTTACAAGCAATTCTTGGTATCAACTTGTCTATCGTTCGTTGGCTGGTGACTCGGGGGCAAGTAGCAAAGATGTTTTAACGCTCTATGCCGTAAATCCTTACCGAACTTCATCGTTTAACCAAGATTCTAACGGAACTTTGACGGATGATTTTGGCAATGCGCAAAAACCAACCTCGGCACAAGCCACAAGCATCGGTTTGTCATGGAATCAAACCGCCGATTACAATTATCAATACGAAGGCAACTATTCCACGTCAATAGTACGCACAAACTTGGCGCGGGATTGGACGGCGGTTAATCGACACTTTGCATCGCAACCAAACGGACAATCGGTTGACGATTATTTCGTAACGCCGAATAATTTGCCCGGCAAATGGCAATCAAGCGCATTTCAAACGGGAACGAATAAGTTGGGATTTTATCAATATGGAAATGGAATCGGAGCAAGTTTATACAAGGATACTTATAACGATTTTTCAATTAACAACGGAATGGACGGACAAAGTGCAGGTTTTGCAAACACAAATGGCTGGGCTAAATCAAAAATACAAACCAACTATGCCGACAAAATCTTTTTGCCGTCTTCGTTTGAAACTTCGCACATGGGATTTAATAAAGATAGCGCAAACGGCGAAGGGTGTCTTGCCGATTACACATCGCCGGCTACCGGATTTTACAATACAAGCGACCGCACAGGTCTTTGGCAACTTAATGCTTTTGATAGAGCCATTTCGTCGGAAGTTTCTAATATTTCGTGGATGCGTTCTGGGATATCCACAGATTCTTTCCAAGCCCGCGCAAGTAGTTATAACGGGAATGGCACTTATGGGTATTCGCAAGGGACTTATGGCGTCCGTCCCGCATTGCATTTGGATTTAAGTAATTTTAAATCGTTTCCAATGCGCACTTTGCGTTTTATGCTTAATGGGGGAGTTTTCGGAAGTACCGTTGACAGAGACTCGGTTACGGTTGGAGTGCAACTTGGCATGGAACTTGATTGGCCATTGCGAACTGCAACCGAGGAAGTATCCAAAGAAGGTTGCACGTTTTTGGGGTGGTTTTTGGACCCGGAATTAACAATTCCCATCGACCCGAAATCGCGTATGCCATTTGCAGAATTAAAAGTTTACGCAAAATGGAGTGGCGGTGGAAACAACGGCGGTGGAGGCGGTGATAACGGTGGCGGTGGTGGCGATAACGGTGGCGGAAACAACGGTGGAAATAATGGTGGTGGCGACAATAATGGCGGAAATAATGGCGGAAACAACAATGGTGGCGGTGATAACGGTGGAGGAAACAACGGCGGAAACAACGGAGGCGATAACGGCGGGAATAACGGCGGAAACAACGGTGGCGGTGACAACGGAGGCGGAAATAATGGTGGCAATAACGGAGGCGGAAATAACGGCGGTGGCGATAACGGAGGCGGTGGAAACAACGGCGGTGGTGGCGACAATGGCGGCGGAAACAACAACGGCGGGAACAATAATGGTGGCGGTGGTGATAATGGCGGAGGTGGTGGTAACAATAACGGCGGTGGCGGTGACAACAACGGCGGAAACAACGGTGGCGGAAACAACGGTGGCGGTGACAACGGTGGCGGCGGAAACAACAACGGTGGCGGCGACAACACGGGCGGTGGTGGCGACAACAACGGCGGGAACAACAACGGTGGCGGCGACAACAACGGCGGAAACAATAACAACAACGGAAACAACAACGGCGACAACAACCAAAACTCCAACGATGATGATGATAACTCTTCCCAAAACCGCAATCCGTATTGGTGGCTTTGGATTGCAATTGCGACTTCCTGTGGCGTCTTGACAATGTCGGGCGGTACTGTTGTGACCAAACACGAAATTAAAAAACACAAAATCAATGTTAAGAAAAAAGAATACGAAGAAGAAATCTCGAATGCGAAAAGCGAAATCCAAGAAGCGATTACCATTAAAAAAATTGACCACGCGAAAGCATTGCAAAAAGCCCAAGAAGCATCACAAAACATTGAAAAAGCCACAAAGACAAGGCAAGAAATCAAAGATATTGAAAAGAAAAAGTAAACATATACATTGATTGTGGACGCCGTGTTAAGAACTTATCTTGAACATATATTGGGCAAAGGTTCGGTAGAAATGAATGTGCCTATGAGCAAAAAAACAACTTGGCACGTTGGCGGGGTTGCAAAGTTTTTCGTCACACCGAAATCTAAAACAGATTTGGCAAGGCTTGTAAGTGCGCTTGATTACATTGAATACCCTTACAAAATCATTGGTGCGGGCTCAAATCTTTTGGTAAATGACAAAGGTTTTGACGGCGTAATTATTCGGTTGGCTTTTTCCGATATAGTTGAAAATGGAAACTTTATTTACGCGGATGCGGGTGCAAGTTTAATTTCTGTTGTCAAACGCGCAACCGAATTGGGGCTTGGCGGTTTAGAGTTCGCTTGCGGAATACCCGGCACGGTTGGCGGCGCAATTTTCGGAAACGCCGGCGCACACGGAAGCGACATTTCAAACGTGGTTACACTTGTCGATGTTTTGTGTGGCGGGGAAGTTGTCACATTGGATTCAAAACAATGCAAGTTTGGTTACAGAACAAGCGTTTTTCGGGGGGGCTCGGGGGGGAACGCCCCGATTATTTTAGGGGCTTATTTTTATTTGTTACCAACAAAGAAAGAAGTAATTTTAAATAAAATAACAGAATACACACAAAAACGCATCGCCAACCAACCAACCGGCTTTAATGCCGGAAGTGTTTTTCGCAACCCCGCTGGGCAATCCGCCGGCGCTTTGATTGATAAACTTGGACTTAAAGGTACAAAAATCGGTGGCGCAATGATAAGCGACAAGCACGCAAACTTTATCATTAACACGGGAAACGCAACGGCGCGCGACATTGAAAAATTGATAAAACTCATAAAGAAGCGCGTTTTTGAAGAATATAAAATCAAATTACAAACCGAGATTCAACGTATTTAATCCGCAAAGCAATTTCGCTCCGCTTTGATTTGAATTGTCGACGTGTTGCATAAGTGGGGCTTGGTTGCCAATAATTTGAACTTTTGCGCCCAAAGGGTTTTCAATATTTGTCACATCAATCATGAAATTGTCCATGCAAATGCGTCCCAAAACCGCACAAGGCGTTTTTCCAATGTACACTTCTTTTATTTTTGCCAACTCCAAAAACAATTCGTCCGCATAACCGCATTGAACAACGCCGACCTGCATTGCGTTTTGTGCCGTAAAAGTTCCGCCGTAACCGACGCTCTCGCCGCGATTTATTCTGTGCACATGAATTACTTTCGAGTTTAAACCGATTGCGTTTTTGTATCCGTAAAATCCGCCGTACATTGCTTTGCCGACGCGAACCATATCAAATTGGGCTTGGGGCAATTCCATAGTTCCGGAACAGGCAAAATGAACCAAACCGTTCGGATAATTTCTTTTAAAGAAGGTTTTAAAAGGAACAAAGCGTTTTATTTGCCGGTTTATGGCTTGCATTCCTGTGGGGCTTGTGGACTCATGGCTAAAATGGCTGTAAATGCCCTCTACGCGCACGTTGGGGTGTTTTTTGAGTATCAGTATAGTTGACCGCAATTGCATCACAGAAGCCAAGCCAAAGCGATTCATGCCGGTGTTTACGGCTATGTGGACGGCGATTGGTTTGGTGTGTGAAAAATCGCAAACTGCGCGTACGTCAAGCGGGCTTTGAATTGTTACAATTGCATTGTTTTCGGCGGCGGTTTTAAAATCTTCGCAAACGCCCAAAAGAAGAATTGGCTTTGTGATTTTTGCGTTACGCAATCGGATAACTTCGGGCAATCGGGCAACCGCGAACATATCAATATGCGGTTCAATAAGGCTTGCAATTTTGACGTCGCCCAAGGAATACGCATTGGCTTTCAAGACGGCACAAAAGCGGACATTTGGGCGAAGTTTGGATTTGATTTTCGCAATATTGTGCAATATTGTTTTTTGATTTACATCAATCATGTTATAATTTTGTATGAGAATAATTGGCGGGCGGTTACGGGGGAAAAAACTTGAATGGGTTTCGGACAATTTAACGCGCCCAACAACAGACAGAGTAAAAGAAAACATTTTCAACATTTTGGCAAACAGTTTTAATTTTGAAAATGCAAGTGTTTTGGATTTGTTTGCCGGCACAGGACAAATGGGTTTAGAATGTGAAAGTCGAGGTTCAAAAGAGGTAATTTACAACGAAATAAGGGCAGAATTGCGTGAAAAAATGGCTCTAAATGGGGTGAAGAGTGGTGTTTTTGGGCTTGATTTTGATGTTTTTTTGCATAAATTTGGCACAAAAAAGTTTGATATTGTGTTTCTTGACCCACCCTATCAAAGGTCAGATTTTGCAATTTCTGCGGTTAAAACAATTTGTGAAAACAAAATGTTAAAACCAAACGGAATAATTGTTGTCGAGAGCGAAATTGGGGATTTGGATTTTGAAAACTTGGGTTTTAATTTGGTTGTTGACAAAAGAAAATATGGGCGGGCAAATATTTATTTTGTGCATATCATGAATTAGGGAGGTGTTAGAATGTTGTTTGGATTAGGATGCAGTTGTGGTTGCAAAAAACCGGAACACAAATGCAACGAAGCGGAATGTTTCCGCCCAACCGAAGAAGTTACCGCGCGCGAACACTTTGTGAAAGAAACAAAAGTAAGCACATCGTGGCGACGTGAAGAATGTGGTTGCGGTTGCCGTGTTGGTGGCGAAACGACGCCCTTGTGACGTTGGTTTTCGCAAAAAATTGAAAAAAGCCAAAAAAACAGTTGGCTTTTTTTAATGACAGGGTTATAATATGCCTATGGCTACAAATGGGGAAATTTCAGCAGCACAAGCAAGGAAACTTGCCGAGAAGGCAATGGCTGCGGATTTAAAGCAAGCGGAAAACAAATCTTTAAGAATGCAGTTAATGAATGAACGCAACCGAAGCGCCGAAATCGAGAGCCAATTAAGTTGGTTTAAAAACAATTTTCAAAATGGAAGTTTTGTAGGAATGCAACAAATGCAAATGCAACCTCAACAACCGCAAACTCAACAATATGCGCAACCGCAATATCCTCCGCAACAATATCCAATGAATACATATCAAAGCGGGGCAAACGAAGTTTTAATGCAATGGTGCAAAATGATGATGGAACATTTCCACCAACAAATGATGCCAAATCAAAATCAAGTTGGCATGAATCAAATGGTCAACCCAATGCAACAATTACAACAACAACAATATTTGCAATATATGTTTCAACAAATGCAACATCAAATGCACCAAATGCAAAATGTTCCGCAAGAACACAATGACAAATTGATTGATATGCTCAATAGTTTCACCCGTGAAAATCAATCTCAAATGCAAATGTTCATGCAACAACAAGCCCAACAAATTGAAAATCTTAAACGCGACCACCAATATGAATTGGACAAAGTTAAAAACGAAGGCAAGTTAAAAGAAGAATTGGAAAAACTCAAACATGAACAAGACCAAGACGCGCGACTTCGTGACGCAATTACGGAATTAAAAGCGGGCAATTTGCAACAAACCGTTGCCGAAAACCGAACAAAAATCACGGTGGACGAGGCTTTGGGGCGCATTCCGCAACAACAACAACAAACTCAACAAGCGCCCGCGCCGCAAATTATTCAACAACCTGCGCCGTATCAACCCGTTCCGATGCCAATGCAACCCGTGCAACAACAACCCGTAATTATTCAACAACCCGCCGGACAAGCCCCGCAAATTATTCAACAACCAATACCGCAATATTCGCCTTCGGAAGATTTTGCGCAAAAATATATGCAAGAGCAAATTAACGAAGTCAAAACGCGAACCATGATTGACGAGGCTTTGTTATTGCGCCCACAACAAAACCAACCACAACAATCTGCGCCTGCTTATGTGCCTTATCCGTATCCGCAACAACCAATGTCGCAAGGAGCGCCAACATTCATTCCGCAAGCCGGAGCGCCCGCGCCAATCAATATCGACGTTAAAAACGAAAACCCCGCCGGCGCAATGCCCGCGCCCGTAATTCAACAAGCAGCGCCCGCGCACGACGGTCGGCTTGATAATGCTTTGGAAAACTTGAACGCAACATTGAATGTAATGAAATCTACTCCTGCGCAAGCGCCCGCACCGATTATTGTTTCCGCGCCTGCGCCCGTTGCAGCGCCCGCGCCTGCGCCTGTGGTTATTACTGCGCCCGCCGCCGCGCCAGCACCAGCGCCGGTTGTTGCCGCAGCGCCTGCGCCTGCTGCTCCTGCCGCGGCTGCACCCGCACCGGCGGCCGGCGGGGAAGACCCTTTGGACGCAATGTTAAAACAAATGAGCGAAAAATTGGCGGGATTGTCCGGCGGTGGCGACGACGGCGACGACAAAAAGAAAAAGAAGAAATGATTTGGTGCCTCGGGGCGGAATCGAACCACCGACACAGGGATTTTCAGTCCCTTGCTCTACCGACTGAGCTACCGAGGCAAACTTTTAAGAGTTTACATAAAAATAACTATTGTGTCAACGTAAAGTTTGTGTTAAAACATTTATAATGTTTAAGAAATCCGATTGGATACTTATTTTCATTGCGTTCGGGCTCATTGTCGCGCAAGTTTATCTTGATTTAAAATTGCCCGAATATATGGAAACAATTATTGGGCTTTTGCGAAAGAGCGACAGCAATATTGGTGAGATTTGGGTCACAGGCGCAAAGATGATGGGCATTTGCGCATTAAGTTTGGGAACGGCTTTTGTGGTTGGGTGGATTGCTTCGTGGGTGGCGGCAAGTTTTGCATTAAATATGCGCAACAAAATGTTTAATCATATTTCAAAGTTTTCCCCGCGCGAAGTGAACAAGTTTTCGGTTCCAAGTTTAATCACGCGCATTTCAAATGACGTGTTCCAAGTAAAAATGCTTGTCACAATGGGGCTTGCCGTTTTAATCAAAGCCCCGATTATGGCGGTTTGGGCGCTTACAAAGATTTCCGGACGCGGTTGGCAATGGACTACGGCGACGGGCGTTGCGGTTGGCGTGATGTTGGTGGCGTTTGTGATTATTGCTTGTGTGGTTTTGCCGAAGTTCAAAAAAATGCAAATCCAAACCGATAATTTGACCAAAGTTGCGCGAGAGAACTTGACGGGTTTGCCCGTGGTTCACGCTTATAATGCGGCACCGTTTCAAGAGAAGAAATTTGATGACGCGAACCATGAATTAACGCAAACGAATCTTACAACCGGTGTTTGGTTTTCGTTTCTTAATCCATTGCTTACTTTGATTATAAGCGGAATGAGTTTATCAATTTATTTGATTGGCGCAATTTTGATTAACGGAACTGCGGATTTGGGTGCGAAGGCGGTTTATTCGGAAAGTATGTTGACATTTATGCAATACGCGATGCAAGTAATTATGTCGTTTATGATGATTGTGATGATGTTTGTAATGGTGCCAAGAGCAGGTGTGAGTTTAAAACGTATCAATGAAGTTTTAAAAACCCCGATTTCAATTGTTGGCGGTGAAAAAACTTCGAACACCACAACAAATAATCATGTAGTTTTCAAAAATGTTTCTTTCCGATATCCAAATGCCGCCGAATGCGTCATTGACGGAATAAACATTGAAGTTAAAAAAGGCGAGACGGTTGCGATTATCGGCGGAACGGGAAGCGGGAAGAGCACAATTGTCAATTTGCTTCCGAGATTTTTTGATGCGACAACGGGCGAGATTTTGATTGACGGTGTAAATATCAAAGATTACAATTTGGAAAAACTTCGAAATATTGTTGGCTTTGTTTCGCAAAAGGCCGTCATTTTTGATGGAACTGTGCGTGATAATGTGGCTTATGGTGATAAAAATCCGGACGACGAGCGTGTAAAAAAGGCGTTAAGAATTGCGCAAGGGTGGGATTTTGTGCAAAAGATTGGTGGCATAGAAGCCGAAATATCGCGCGGTGGGCAAAATCTTTCGGGCGGGCAAAAACAAAGGCTTTCAATTGCGAGGGCAATTTACAAAAACCCCGACATTTTTGTTTTTGATGACAGTTTCAGCGCGCTTGATTTTAAAACGGACAGAGATTTACGTCACGCATTGAGGCATGAAATACACGGTGCGACGCAGTTTATTGTTTCGCAACGAATTGGAACAATTATGGACGCGGACAAAATTGTGGTTTTGGAAAACGGCAAAATTGTTGGCTTGGGGCGCCATGAAGAATTGTTGAAAACTTGCCATGTTTATCGCGAAATAAAGGAGTCACAATTATGAGTCCACCACCAATGGGAGCAATGCGCGGACGCGGAAAGGCGTTTGAAAAGCCGAAGAACTTTCGCGGAACTTGGGCGCGTCTTTTGAAATACATGGGGAAAAGTTTGCCTATGTTGATTCTTATGATTTTTTGTTCGGTGGGCGGTGTGATTTTTCAAATACTTGGGCCCGATAAATTAAAAGATTTAACCAACTATGTTTTTGTTGGCGTTCCGCATGAAATCGGCGGGGAATATGTGCTTTTCGGCGCAATAAATATGAGTGCGGTTTGGCAAATTGTGTTTATCTTGATTGCTTTTTACACAATTTCTTTTGTCTTAAATATAATTCATAGCATAATTATGCCGTTCATTGCCGCCGGTGTTGTTCGCCGAATGCGCGGTCAGATTTCAAAAAAGATTAACAGATTGCCGATTGGATATTTCAACAAAAATCCTTATGGCGATGTTTTAAGTCGCATTTCAAATGATTGTGATACCATTGGGCAAACTTTGACGCAAAGTATTTCGTCGATAATTTCGGCTACGGTTTTGTTCTTTGGGGTTTTGATAATGATGTTTTATACAAGTTGGCAAATGGCGACAGGCGCGGTTTTAAGCAGTTTGATTGGCTTTGCGTTAATGACAATCATAATGAAATCAAGCACAAAATATTTCGCACAAAATCAAAAAAACATCGGTGAAATGCACGCAAATGTTGAAGAGGTTTTCACGGGGCACGCAACGGTGACGGCTTATAACGGTTGGCAAAAGAGCGAAGCCGAGTTTGGACGCATTAACGAAAACATTCGAAAGTCTTCTTGGAAGGCGCACTTTTTCGGCGGGTTGATGATGCCGATTATGGCTTTCGTTGGGAATATGGGTTATGTTGTTGTGTGTGTTATTGGGGCAATTTTGGCAACAAAAGACCCAACTTATATCGGTGTGATTGCCGCATTCATGATTTACATTCGGCTTTTTACCCAACCATTGCAAACTTTTGCGCAAGCCGGACAAAACATAATGCAAACCGCCGCCGCCGCCGAGCGTGTGTTCGAGTTTTTGGGTGAAACCGAAATGCCGATTGAAACGAACAAGGCGGAACTTAAAAACATTCGGGGCGAAGTCGAGTTTAAAAACTGTCGCTTTGGGTACGAAGAAGGCAAACCGATTATTAAAAATTTCAGCGTCAAAGTTAAAGCCGGTCAAAAAGTTGCAATAGTCGGACCGACGGGCGCGGGGAAAACAACAATAGTCAATTTGTTGATGAGATTTTTTGAATTGTGGGACGGCGAGATTTTGATTGACGGAATTAAAACCACCGATATAACCCGAGAAACGGTTCACGAGCAATTTTGCATGGTGTTGCAAGACACTTGGCTTTTTAATGGTACAATCAAAGAAAACATTATTTACGCACTTGACGGAATTACAGACGAGCAAGTTGTAAAGGCTTGCGAAACGGTTGGACTTGACCATATTATTCGGTCTATGCCAAATGGCTATGATACAATTTTGAACGAGAATAGCACTTTAAGTGCGGGCGAAGCGCAACTACTCACAATTGCGCGGGCGATTATCAAAAACGCACCTTTGTTAATTTTGGACGAAGCCACAAGTAATGTTGACACGCGAACCGAACTTATTGTGCAACGCGCAATGGATAAATTGATGCATAATCGAACTTCGTTTGTTATTGCGCACCGCTTGTCAACGATTCAAAATGCGGATATAATATTGGTTATGCGAAACGGAGACATTGTCGAAACGGGAAAGCACAAGGAATTGCTTGACAAAGGTGGCTTTTACGCACAATTATATAACAGTCAGTTTGACGAAGGAGAGCATACATAATACTATGTGCGGAATAATTGGGTTTTTGGGTAATAATGCGGTGAACGAAGTTATCGGGGGTTTGAAAACCCTTGAATATCGTGGATATGACAGTGCGGGTCTGGCTTTTGAGAGCAACGGAAAGATTACAACAATAAAAAGTGTCGGGCAAGTCAGTGAGTTGGAAAAAAAAGTTTCAAGTACAAAAAACATTCCGACAGATATAAAATTGTCCATAGGTCACACGCGTTGGGCGACACACGGCGGCGTTACCGAGGCGAACTGCCACCCTCATGTTTCTGCTGACGGCTCTATTGCCGTGGTTCATAATGGAATTATTGAAAATTATAAAGAGTTGCGCGCCGAATTGGAAAACGGCGGAGTAAAATTGTCAAGCCAAACCGATACGGAAGTGATTCCGAATCTTGTTGCAAAGTATTTGAAGACCAATAAGGATTTGCTCTCGGCTGTGCAAGGAGCCGTGAAGGAATTGGCGGGGAGTTTTGCCTTTTTGGTAATGTCGCGTGAAGTGCCCGACGAAATCATTGCCGTTAAAAAGGGTCAACAACCGCTTATGGTTGGAACGGCGAAGGAATACGTTTATATTACTTCCGATATGCCTACCGCGTCGGCGAAATGCAAAGATATATTTGCGCTTGAAGACGGCGAAATGGCGGTTGTGAAGCGCAATGAAATTAAATTCTTTTCAAATGGAAAAGAAATCAAAAAACAAAAATTAGAGTTCAGTAATGTCGCCTACGAAGTCAACAAAGGCAAATACGCAACATACATGGAAAAAGAAATCTTTGAAATCCCGTCGGTTATTGCAAACATAAATGCAAATTACAAAAAAATTGTCAAAACCGAAAAGTTCACCGACACAATGGATAAAATTAAATGGTGTAACATGGTTCATATTTGCGCTTGCGGGACAAGTTACCATGCGGGGCTTTATATTGGTGGGCTTTTGGAAAAGTTCCACCAAAAACACACAAAAGTTTATTTTGCTTCCGAAATCAAACATAATCTTCCATTTGGAACGCCGAATGATGTTGTAATTGTTATAAGTCAAAGTGGGGAAACGGCGGACACTTTGGAAGCTTTGGAATATTTCAAAAAGAAAAAAATGTATTCAATCGGCATTTGCAACGTCGAAGGCAGCACAATTTCGCGAAAAGTTGACACATTTTTGCCAACTTTTGCCGGAACCGAGATTGCCGTCGCGTCAACAAAAGCCTATATCGCGCAAATTACTGTCGGCGAAATTTTGTCCGGAAGACCAAACTTCGCTGGTTATTTGAAAAAAATGGCGGGAACTTGCATTGAACATCTTGGGCACGCCGACGAAATAAGACAAGTCGCAATCAAATATCGAAACGCCAAACGCATTTTCTTTTTGGGCAAAGGCACGGAAGTAATTACGGCTTTGGAAAGTGCATTGAAAGTAAAAGAAACCACATACAAACATTGCGAAGGTTTTGCAGCGGGCGAATTGAAACACGGAACTTTGGCACTTATTGATTCCGAAACATTGACAATTGCAATAGGCGACAATTTAAGCAACGCCATTGCAGAAGTAAGTGCAAGGGGCAGTGCCGTTTGGCAAATCCCAAAAATCATCGACGGCATGAGCATTATTTACAGCCAACTTTTTGCAATTTATACTTGTTTGGAATTGGGTTTGAACCCCGACAAGCCACGCAACTTGGCAAAAAGCGTTACTGTGGGGTGACATGGAAAACATTAAAATCATTCCATATAACAAAAAATATTTTTCCGACACGCGAACAATTTGTTACGAAACAAGCACCTCTTATCACACGCCCGAACGCGCGCCGATTCTTTGGGGACTTTACCATGATTGGTATGTGCTGAATTCGCCGGAGACTTGCTTTGTTGCCGTAAATGAAAAAGATACCGCCGTTGGTTACATTTTGTGCGCGCCCGACATTGAAAAATACACACGCGAAAATCCAAACAATCATTATGAATCTTACCGCAAATATGCAAAAGATTATCCCGCGCATTTGCATATTGATATCTTGCCCGCGTATCAAGGGCATGGCTTGGGCGGAAAATTGCTTGATGCTTTGTACAAAAAACTTGGTTCAATGGGGATAAAAGGCATTCATTTGACTTGCGGAAAACATAAATTAAATGCAATAAAGTTTTACGAAAAGCATGGTTATAAATTGCTTGATTCAAATGATTCTTCTAATTTGGTTTTTGGTTTGAATTTGGGAATTGCGTTGGGGTTAATGCCGACGCGCAAGGGCGCATAATAAAACGACACGCCGTCATCAACCATTTTGTTCGCAATGTCTTCCAATTTCAATGGGTCGGTTTTTTTGGGGTCATAATCATCGGGCGCAACAACCGCAATAATTCCTTGCTTTTTCAAATTGGCTTTTAATTTTTCAATTGAAAGTTGTTTGATTTGCGTCGGGTCAATGAAAGCCGTATTAAGAGGGTATTCGTGATGAGGGATTTCTTGTAATGGTTTAACCGTATATCCGTCAACGTCGGGGCTGTCTTTGTCCGCATAAACATGATTACAAATGTAATGAATGGGATTATGTGTGCGGGTTTTATAATTGTATTCGTCTTTGAATATTTTGCTTTGCGCGGCTTCGCGGTCGTGCAAGATTCTTTCAATTTGTTTGCTCAAAGTTCCTGTGCCGATAATCGCGCATTCTAACGTGTGTGATGAATGCAAACTATATGATAACATTGCCATATAACTTATTATATCATAAAAATTAACACTTGTCAACAAACCGTAATAGGTATAGAATAAAAACATATTTTCAAAAATGGAGGATAAAATGAAAATTAAACAAATCAATGCAAGGGAAGTTTTGGACAGTCGCGGAAATCCGACGGTCGAAGTTGAAGTCAGAACAGAAGCCGGTTACGGACGTGCAATCGTCCCAAGCGGCGCAAGCACAGGTGAATACGAAGCCGTTGAATTACGCGACGGCGACAAGGCAAGATATTTGGGCAAAGGCGTTTTAAAAGCGGTTGCTAACGTAAACAAAGTAATTGCGCCGAAATTGATTGGCAAGTTTGAAGTCACCGACCAAGAAAACATTGATAAAACAATGCTTGCTTTGGACGGGACAGACAACAAAGGCAAATTGGGCGCGAATGCAATTTTGGCGGTGTCGCTTGCTTGTGCTCATTGTGCCGCAAATGAAAACAAAGAAACACTCTACAACTACATCGGCAAGTTATATAACAGTCGGGGCGCAAGGGGGGGCGCGGGGGGGAACGCCCCGCATTTGCTACCTTTGCCGATGATGAATTTGATTAACGGTGGTGCTCACGGCGACGGCGGTTTGGATTTTCAAGAGTTCATGGTTATGCCTGTTTCCGCTAAATCGGTTGCCGAAGCCATTCGCATGGGTGCGGAAATTTTCCACAATTTGAAAAAAGTAATCAAATCCCGCGGCGGTTCGACTTTGGTCGGCGACGAAGGCGGATTTTCACCGTCTGTAAAATCCAACAGAGAAGGATTGGAACTTTTGACCGAAGCCGTAAAAACCGCAGGATACAAACCGGGAATTGATGTTGGTTTTGCGCTTGACGTGGCGGCAAGCGAGTTTTATGACGCGAAAACAAAAAAATATAACTTAAAAGCCGAAAACCGACAATTAACAAACACACAAATGGTTGATTATTATGCGGAACTTTGCGACAAATTTCCAATTGTTTCAATCGAAGACGGACTTGACCAAAACGATTGGGACGGCTATGTCGAGTTTACAAAACGTCTTGGCAAAAAAATCCAACTTGTCGGCGACGATTTCTTTGTAACAAATCCAAAAAGATTGGAACAAGGAATTAAATTGGGCGCGTGTAATTCTGTATTGGTAAAAGTAAACCAAATTGGAAGTCTTTCCGAAACAATTGATTGCATTGCAATGGCACACAAAGCAAATTACACAACCGTAATTTCACACCGTTCGGGCGAAACCGAAGACACAACCATTGCCGACATTGCCGTAGCGGTTGGCGCGGGGCAAATTAAAACCGGTTCGCTTTCACGCACAGACCGCATTTGCAAATACAACCGACTTATGTATATTGAAAACGAATTGGGTAAAAAAGCAACATTCAAAAATCCATTCAAGAAATAAAACCTTGCAATATTTCCAAATTATGTCTTACAAAACGCTCGAAATCTTCGGGCGTTTTTATGTTTCTTGGGGTTGCTTCAATCAAATAATATTCAATTTTTTTGTTTGGAATTGCAAAAAATCTTTTAAAGTCAATATTACCGTTGTTCAAATCGTTGTGCTCGTCAACCCAATCTTTGCCCCAATTATTGTGTAAATGTGTGGCAATAATTCGGTTCTTGTGTTTTTCAAATAATTCAAAAGTGTCATGAGTAAAGCAATTTGAATGCCCGATATCAAACAAAACCTTCAAGTTTTTGCTCTTAATTTTGTCCAAATACATTTCAAAAGCGGAATTGCTATCAAGATTTTCAATTGCAATTGTCACATTGTTTTCTTCGCAACATTTAACAATTTCACGCATTCTTTTCAAACTTAATTCACTTGGGGGGGGCGGAGTTCTGTCATAACTTGGGTGAAAAATTGCAACTTTTATATGTCTTTGCGCCAATTCTTTTATATATTTTTGAACCAATTTAACATATTCATCGCCCTCGTTTCCGTCTTTAAGCATCCAATTATTGCGTTCCTTATCCAAATGTGCAATCTCGATTTTCAACCCAAACTTTGTTGCATTTTCAAACAAATCAAATCTGTAATTTTCACTTTGTTTGCAATCAATTCCCCAAAGCGGTTGAATGTTTTCAATCCCAACTTTTTTATAAATGGCAAGCCTTGTCGGGATATCCAAAACCCCACTATTATCGCAAAAGACAATCTTCGACATAAATCCATTGTACAACATTTAAATCCCATGATACAATCAATTTGTGACACAAAAGATTCAATGTTTCGCCCTAAACGGCATAGTCGGTTCCGTCGTAGACGTCGAAATCGACATTTCCCGCGGCTTGCCCGCATTTGTGCTTGTTGGCTTGCCGGACACAAGTATAAAAGAAAGCAAAGAACGCGTAAGTTCCGCAATAAAAAACACGGGCTTTCGGGTGCCGGCAAGTAAAATTGTAATAAACCTTGCGCCAGCGGATATGCGCAAAGAAGGAAGCGTCTTTGATTTGGCAATTGCGATTGGTATTTTGCTCTCGGGTGAAGATGAAACTTTTCCAACCGCGCCGGATTTGCATGATACGGCATTCATTGGCGAGTTGGGTCTTGATGGCACTTTGCGCCGCGTAAATGGCGTTTTGCCTATGCTTTTGTCCGCCGTCGAGCATGGTTTCAAACGCGTGATTGTTCCGTTTGACAATAAAAATGAATCCGCATTTGTCACCAATTTGGACGTCTTTGCGGCTAAAAATCTTGGCGATGTTGTAAGATTTTTAAATGGCGATACGGCAAGATTGGAACACGTTCGGTCAATGGATTACAACCAAATTAAATCAAAACGAACTTTTTCGGAAGATTTGAAACACATAAAAGGTCAATACATTGCCAAACGCGCGTTGGAAATTGCGGCGGCGGGCGGACACAATATTTTGCTCATCGGGCCACCGGGTTCGGGCAAAACAATGCTTGCGAAATGTCTTCCGACAATTATGCCGGACATGACAATGAGTGAGAGTTTTGAAGTCACAAAAATCCACAGTATCGCCGGCACACTTTACAACGAAAGTAACGGCGGAATAATTACCACCCGCCCATTCCGAAGCCCGCATCACACGGCAAGCCGCATTGCTTTGGTTGGTGGCGGGCAAAATGCACACCCGGGCGAGATTTCTTTGGCTCATAACGGAGTTTTGTTTTTGGACGAATTGCCCGAATACCCGCGCAGTTGTTTGGAAGTTTTGCGCCAACCGCTTGAAGACAATCGAATTACCGTCGCCCGCGCAAATGCAACGGTGGATTATCCCGCGGCTTTCACTTTGGTTGCGTCAATGAATCCTTGCCCATGCGGACATTTCGGAAGCCGCACCAATAAATGCACTTGCACGGCGACCGCACGAGAGAAATACTTGCGCAAACTTTCGGGCCCGCTTATGGACAGAATTGATTTGCACATTGAAGCCGACAATGTGACCTATAACGATTTAACAAGCAATTCAAGCGCAGAGCCAAGCCACGCAGTCAAATCGCGCGTAGAGGCCGCCAGAAGCCGCCAGCGAGCGCGCTCCGAAGTGTGCAACGCAAAGATGTCGCTCGAAGAAGTCAAGCAATATTGCGCACTTGACACCGACGGCGAACGAATCTTGAAAACCGCTTTTGAAAAATTGCAATTATCTGCGCGCGCTTATTCGCGAATTTTGCGCGTGGCGCGAACCATTGCGGATTTGGCGGGAAGTGCCGATATAAAATCCGAACACGTTACCGAAGCGGTAGGGTACAGAAGCCTTGACAGAAAATATAATCTGTGATACAATGTTCGCATGAGTTTATCGGAAATAATGCGTATTCCAAACTTTCCCGCATCACCGGTTGAAGACAAACAGATTGATGCTGAACTTGAAAAGTTTGACATGGCTGTGCTTAAAAGTGCCGAGTTCGAAAACAATGACGAACGAATAGGACTTTCTTACCGAATTGAAACACCGTCACTTCGCGCGGCTCACCAATATCGAATTCTTAAACAAAGCGGACAATGCGCCGAAGTTTTCGCTTGCGACGGTTCAAAAGCAATGGCGGGATTTACGCTTGACGTCGGGCAAAAGGAAATCTATTCGCCCAAAAGCCCCACAGAGTGTCGCCCGATGACAAGTGAAGATAAAAAGAATATCTTGAAAGCCATTGCCGAATCCACCCAAGTCGCCAAAATCGCCAACATAAATTATTACGAAATTGACAATGTGAAATAAATCGCGTATTTTATTTCCATGCCCATGACACCAATGATGAGAAAATGGCAAGAAATAAAAGCCGAACACGCCGATAGCATAGTGTTTTTTCGGCTTGGCGATTTTTACGAAATGTTTTTTGATGACGCAAAAACCGCAAGCCACATTCTTGGAATAACTTTAACCGCGCGCGATTGCGGGCTTGCCGAACGCGCGCCAATGTGCGGCGTGCCTTATCATGCGGCGAACGTTTATGTAAAGAAACTTATAGAGCGCGGTTACCGAGTTGCAATTTGCGAACAACTTTCCGCGCCGAACGGCAAAGAAATGGTGAAAAGGGAAGTCGTTCGTGTAATCACGGCGGGGACATTTGACGACGCGGGATATTTGGATGCCGAGAAAAACAACTTCGTCGCAAGCATTTACACAAGCGGAAACAATGCAAGTGTTTCTTGGTGCGATATTACAACGGGCGAGTTTTATTCAATGAATGCAAAAACCACCGACATTGAAAACATAAAAAGCATGATTAACCCCAGAGAAATTGTGGAAAGTAACGGACATTATGCTTATGCGTTTAATGCAAGTGCGGCTTATGGAAACATATTAAGATATTTCAACATTACAAACACAAAAATATTCGACATTGAAAAAGATGACGCAATAATCAATTCGGCGGGCGCATTGTTGCATTATTTACAAACAACACAAAAAGCAATATTAAAAAACATTACAAAGATTTCCATAGTTAGAAATGGCGAGTTCATGATTTTGGATAAAACCGCACGCGACAATTTGGAAATAATGAACCAATTCAGAAATCCAACAACTAAACAAGGAAGTCTCTTATGGGTTCTTGACGACACACAAACCCCAATGGGGGCGCGACGTTTGGCAAGAGAATTAACCCGCCCATTGCAAGACATAAACAAAATCAACGAAAGATTTGATTTGGTGCAAAAGTATATCGATGACGGAATTGCCTTGAAGGATTTACGAAACCGTTTGCATGGGATTGCGGATATATCTCGGCTTTGCGGCAAAGCGGCGAACGGTTCAATTTTGCCACGCGACCTTATAAATCTTGCAAAAAGTATTGAAAATATGGGTCAAATCGGGGTTAAAAACGACGTTTTTGTACCACTTTTTACCGCAATTCATGCCTGTTTTCGTGATAATCCGCCCATTAAAACCGATGAAGGCGGCTTTGTGCGTGACGGATTTGACGGCAAACTTGACGAATTAAGAAATGCGGAAAAGTTTGGAAGAGAATGGCTTTTAAAATTGGAAACGACCGAGCGCGCCGAAACCAAAATCAAAGAATTAAAAATTGCTTACAATCGAATTGTTGGATATTATTTTGAAATTCCAACGAAACTTGCCAACGCGGTTCCTTATCGTTTCACGCGCAAAGGCAGCACCGCAAACGCCGACCGATATACAACAAGCGAATTGAAAGAAATTGAAGACAAAATCTTGAACGCAACGACCGCTTCAATTGAATTGGAACAAAAAATCTTGACACAAATCCGCGAAATGGTTTTGCAATACATTAACGCATTAAATGTTGCGAGTGACGAAATCGCATATCTTGACATGATTTCCGCATTCGCCTATGTCGCAATGAAAAACAATTACACAAGACCAAATCTTAACCAAGAACACAAATTTGAATTTAAATCCGCGCGTCATCCTGTGGTTGAAAAATTGGTGGGCGAGCAAAACTTTATTCCAAATGACGGCGAGATGCAAAACACAACAATGTTAATCACCGGCCCGAACATGGCGGGTAAATCAACTTTTATGCGAATGGCGGCGCACATTGTAATTATGGCTCATATTGGCTCTTTTGTACCTTGCGAATATGCAAATATTCCAATTACCGACCGCATTTTCACCCGCATAGGCGCAAGCGATAATCTTGTAGGTGGCGAGAGCACATTCATGGTTGAAATGAACGAGGTTTCAAACATAGTTCACAATGCAACTAAACGAAGTTTGATTTTGCTTGACGAGGTTGGACGGGGAACGGGGACAAAAGACGGGCTTGCATTGGCAAGTTCAATTATCACATATATCACCGACAAAATCGGGGCAAATACAATGTTTGCAACGCATTTTCACGAATTGACCAATATTAAAAACCCAAGAATTGAAAATTACAAAGTTTTAACCGAGAGTATCGGCGGCGACATTGTCTTTTTGCACAAAGTTGAAAAGGGAATTGAAACGGAATCTTTTGGAATTGATGTTGCAAAGTTGGCGGGCTTGCCGAAAGAGATAGTTGACAGGGCAAGAAGACTTTATGTATCATATTAAATGTGGCACAAGAGGAACTTGCAGTTATTACACAAGCCAAAAATCTTGCTTTTTATGTTTTAGATATAACCGAAAAATCGCCAAAACAATTCCGTGTTGTCTTTGCTAATCGTTTGCAAAATCATGCTTTGGATATATTGGAATTACTTATAGAGGCGAACTTTACACAAATTGAAACAGATTTAAAAGAGCGCAAGAGATTACAAAAGCAAGCCTACACAAAGTTGAAACTTTTATCAAATATTGCTTTTATGGCAATGCAATCACAGGCAATAAAAATTACACATTACACAAATATTTCAAAATATGTTGAAGAGGTAAGTGCTTTAATCTCGGGGTGGGGAAAAAGTGACAGTAAGCGAGCCGAGAAAAACATATGAAGCGGTTTTTTGTTTCGAATCTTTGCTTGATGCATTTTTGCAATGCAGGAAAAATAAAAGTTTGCGTGATGATGTTGTAAGGTTTGAACTTGATTTGGGGTCAAGACTTGCAACACTTGAAAGAGAACTTTGCAATTTCACTTATAAAATAAAAGGTTACAAAAGATTTTATGTTTTTGAACCAAAGAAGCGCGAGATTGAATGCTTGCCATACAGAGACAGAGTGGTTTTAATGGCACTTTGCAAAAATATTGTCGAGCCGGCATTTGAAAAAGTGTTGCTTGATTGCAATGCGGCGTGCAGAAAGGAAAAAGGGATAGATTATGCAATTTTTTATTTGGAAAATATTTTAAAAAATCATTTCAAAAAACATGGAATGGTTGGTTACATTTTAAAATGTGATATTTCAAAGTTTTTTGCAAGCATAAATCACAATGTGCTTTTTAATCTTTTTTCAAGATTTGATTTTGACAAAAACACAATGGATTTAATACAAAAAATTATAAAAAGCCACAACGGTGACAAAGGTTGCGGGCTTCCAATTGGAAATCAAACAAGCCAATGGTGGGCACTTTTGGCTCTTCATCCGATTGATGTTTTGGTTACAAAGACACTTGGAATAGATTACATTCGTTACATGGATGATTTTTTGCTTGTTCATCATGACAAGAGAGTTCTTTTAAATGCGCTTGCGGAAATAGAGAAATTGCTTTCAAAACTCCAACTTAAATTAAATAACAAAACACAAATTATGCCAATTTCCCAAGGTGTAGACTTTTTGGGTTTTAGGCACAGATTAAACAATTTTGGAATTGTGGAAAGACCATTAAGACAACAAGCCCAAGACAGATTGCGAAAACATATTCGAGAACTTTGTTGGCTTTATAAAAACAAAAAAGTTGACATTACCTATGTTGAAACACATTTGTGTTGCTATTTGGCACATATGTTGCATTCCAAATTGGCAATTTTATATTACAAACGCACAATTTCCAAAAGCCCTGACCGTGATTTGTTGCGCGAAATCATAAGGCAAAGCACAATAAAACTCTTGCGCGAAAAGTTAGGAAAGAATATAATTTAATGACGTGCAAACGTCAAAGGTGCGATTGTAAAAGTGGTCGAGTGCGAATTGGTGGACGCGGTCGCCGTACTCTTCGACGAATGTGTCGAATGTGAATGGCAATGACGGCAGCGCGAATTGGAACAACCCGTACAATGCGAACAATGGCCTCCGCCCGGATTTATCTTTAATACGGCACCATATCGGGGGTTACATTTTGTTTAAGAACAGGTGTACAGTATCATGGTGGTGCAAGGTTGAAATAAAAACCTTGTGAAGATAAAGGAATCGCGTCTTGCCAACTGTGAAATTATCAGAAGGTGAAACAAAGCCCCATAATTGGGGTTTTTGTAATTTTGGATTTTTTAAAAAAGTTGTAAAATTTGCTTGATTTTTTTTTGGTTTCGTGAAATACTAACCCTATGGGTATCATTCAAATGAGAAAATCTGTCGTTGCTTTCCTTGCTTTTGCCGTTTGCTTTTCGGCGGCTTTGACAAATGTGGTTGGTTCAAATCTTGGCAAAGTCAAGGCATCAAGTTCCGATTATTACGGCGCAAACGCGAATTATAGCCGCAAATACGTCGGCGATTTGAACAACGCTCTCTTTGAATCAAATGGAATTAACGAAGTTGTTTTAAATCAATTAAGAACAATTCTTGATAGCCCAAATATCATAAACCCAATAACGGCAAGAACAATGAATGATTTCTCGACTTATGCAAAAGCCGTAAACAATCAAAACGGACTCCATGCGGGTGCGGTTTATGTTAATTTGTTTCAACGAAACACCACAAGTGCCGATGTAAATGTCAAAAACTTTACCGGACGCAATGCGGGCGCCGATGCGCGTTGGTGGCAAGCCGCATATTATTCAAAAGCCCCGAACGGCGACAATATTTTGACACTTTGGATGGCCGACCCATATAAAAACCAAGCATTTACCGATATTTCTGATAACGCTTCGCAACGTGGAATCACGAATATTTATAATAATTCGCCAATCCGTACAGATTTGCAAAGCGATTTTGGAAATGTTTTAAATACTTACAATTTGGCGGGCAGAAATGTCATTGAAGACGCAATTTGTTTGCCAACGATCAATAGTCCAATATGGCAAAGGGACGAATCAGGCTGGCAAACTTCTGGCACGGCGACAGGTTTTACAATTTCAAACGGAACGGGTTCAAATGGTTCAAATAGCCATAAATTCAGTAATCCAAATCTTTCAAGCACCGACAAAATCTGGCTTCCAAGTATGTATGAAGTTGTAAATAGTAATACTAATCCACAAAATTGGGAAACACACGCACAAACTCCGAACTTTGGTATAAGTAATGCCGGTCGAACGGGGCTTTGGGGCGCGAATAGTTATGACCGTTCGTACGACAACACTGGAAGCGGTGCTTTCGCCGTAACTTCGTGGCTACGGTCTGCGAGTAGTAATGCTTCTATGTCGGCAGTTGCATCTATAAATGCCGATTGGGGCGGTGCCGATTCGAATGGTTATTACGCACTCTCTGCATTCGGTATTCGTCCTGCAATCCATATTAACATGACAAAAATCCCATATGCGCCCAAATCTTTTTACACAAGCGAAGGCGCAAGAATCACATTGCACGATATGTACGATTTGCCACAAAACACGACGTACACTTTGGGCACCGCAATGAATCCTGCAACGACAAGCGGATATAACTTGGCGCCAACTTTTCCGGCGACATCGGGTGGACGTTATTTGGAATTCGGTGAATATCCGCGCTCTTATGTTGGAACGACATTAAATGATACATTGGAAAACGCATATAACGGCGGAAATTTACGAAACGGATTGGCGGCAACGGGGAAAAAATATACAAGTAACGGCGATTTGGTTGGCGGAACTTGGAATGGAAATTACACCGGGCGTGAATCAAATGAATATTCTTATGCGGGTGCGAAATATGTGCGCCACATAGTAAAGCGATATTCTGATTCGAATTGCGCCACTGCAACAACAAACGCAATCAACGTCGACGGCACATTGTTAAACGAAAACAACACGTTTGCCGCCAATTCAACTCAATGGTTCCGTGTAGAACCAATTCGTTGGTTGATTGCGAATTGGTCAAAATTGCCGACAATTATCAACCCAAACGGTGATGGTTCCGCAACAACAATGCAATTATTATCAATCGACCAAATCATGGCGGGTATCCCATGTGGTAATCAAAATGCATTTGAATGGGTAAATTCACCGCACAGAACTTTTTTAAATGGTCTATCAACGAATAATGGAAATCTTCCTGGTGACGGAGTAACGTCACTTGCAAACGGCGTAAACGGCGCTTATAATGGCGCAATTACCGGCCACCCATTTATTTATGAAGCATTTTCGACAACCGAACGGGCGTCAATTGCCACAACCGTGGTTCAAAATCACGCCGTAACGGGAAACGCAACGCAAACCGGCGCATACGGCGGAACAACAACAAATGACAAAATCTACCTTTTGTCCGCACGCGAAATATGGAATACAACCGCGGCTTTGGGTTCCGAAACCGGTGCCGCATATGCCGACCTTTTGGGTTCAAACTCGACGGGCGCGGATAGACAAAAACTTTGCGTGAATACCGATTGGGCATTTGGTAATTTTGCTTGGTCATATTCTGTAAATAATGCGAATGGAATCTGGTCGAGTGCGGTTTGGTGGACGCGGTCGCCGTACTCTTCGACGGATGTGTCGGCTGTGAGTGGCGGTGACGGCAGCGCGGGTTGGAACTACCCGTACCTTGCGCACGGTGGCCTCCGCCCGGCTTTATCCTTAGGTATCGGGAATCTCTCATCGGACGCCTGTGGCGTCCGCATAGAAACACGTGGAACTGCGCCGGATAGGGGAATTACAACCACAAAAATCGACGGAAGTCA
>Ga0268262_10000803_pt1 | contig 40700 bp, 35 predicted proteins | sample TergutNc150P3_FD_190354 | JGI IMG/M metagenome (GOLD analysis project Ga0268262, IMG submission 190354) | Nasutitermes corniger P3 segment gut microbial community from laboratory colony in Florida, USA - Nc150 P3 (SPAdes) (version 2) | ecosystem: Host-associated > Arthropoda: Insects >...
ATGAGCGTGGGCTGAAAGCCACAGCGGCGACATTGGCGTGCTTCCAACAATGCCACGTCGATGCGTCCAACAAAACATTCCATTAATGCCAAACAAAAACGTGTGTCCATCCAATCCTCGCCACACAAGGAGCCGCTGTGGCTTTCAGCCCACGCTCACGGAATTAAATCATTAATATAGAAAATATTTTTTAGCAGTGCTCTTAGTGTGGGTCTTTTCCCTATATTGACTAAAAGAATCAATTTTTGTATTATAGTACCCAATAAATAATATCTAACGGAGGAAAAAGATGAAAGTTATTCCCTTAGGAGACCGGGTTATGGTCAAACTCGAAAAAAATGAAGCAAAAACAGCCGGGGGAATCATTATTCCCGATACGGCGCAGGAAAAAACACAACAGGGAACTGTCGTAGCGGTTGGACCGGGCACGGAAAAAGAAAAAATCACGGTAAAAAACGGCGACAAAGTAATGTACGATAAATATGCCGGAACCCAGGTTAAAATCGACGGCGTCGAACACCTGATCCTTAGAATGGCTGATATCATAGCAGTAGTTGAATAAATTAAACCGCTTATTAGTTTTATTTACTCTTTTTTTCATACTGTCGCTTTCTTCCTGTTCAAGGCTGGGTTACGGGGTTTTATTGTGGTCTATTGACGATCCGCCTGTTGATTCAGGCACGGTTCTGCCCGTTTACATCAAATCAAACATAGAAAAAATATGGGTAGTGGGCATACCTGAAAAATCAATAGCGCAGAAGGACTTTAAAAAGGAAATTCCCCTTACCCAGCTTGAATTTATCGGGAGCAAAAGGAAAGCGCAGAAATGGGCCGACAATTTCGCGCCGTACGCGATGATGTACGCCGAAAATTTGCAGGACGGGCTTCCAATCCGGGATAACACCGACAATAACGCGCGGCGCGTGTACCGTCTGCGTCTTGGAGAAGTTGTAAAGGTGCTCGGCATGGCAAACGGCACTCCGCCAATCAGCACGTCAGGCGACCCGCTTCCCGGTGAATGGTACAAAGTGCTTACAAACGAAGGGGTAATCGGTTACTGTTTTTCTTACAGATTAAAAATATTTAATCAAAACGAAGAATCCGTCCGGCAGGCCGGCGCTTCCAAAAATGACACGCCTGATCCAGACCTTGATTTGATTTTTTCAAAGACATGGTCTTCTGAAATTTATTTACAAATGATCAATTCAGGGCACATCAACATTCAGGAATTGGAAAAAAATTACCGTTTTGAGCCAGGGCAGGATACCGGTGTTGCAAGAATAATTCTTCCCGATTTGGAAAGGCAATTTACATACCAAAGAATAAATTCCGAAGGGGAACGCGCCTGGAGTTTTGAAGGGACGAACCTTCAAATGGTACTAAGGTCAAACACAACCCTTGCGGTACAATTCATGGAAAGCTCAGGTGTAAGGCGCACCTTATTATTTTCCGCGCTTGCGACCAAGGTAGGGGATCTTATCATTCAGGAAAACGCGCGGCGTGAAACCCAATACATGGCGATTTATAATCAAGGTCCCGTATTTACAAGCAATAATTACGGAACCATCACATTGATGAAAACAGGCGATTTTTCATGGACGGGATATGATCTTCTTGTTCCGCAGGTTATTCCCCAGGAAACCAAAGGCGGCGGACGCATCAGTATGGATCTTTTTATTTCACCGTCTTATGAAGATCGGTATAACGGCGCTTTTACCCTGCGTTTTACAGACATCAGGCAAAAAAACACCGTCTATTTTTTATACGTTCTTGACAATCAGGGGCTGCGCCTTGAAGTTGTGCCCGATTACGGCATAGAAGACATTACCGTTATGCGAAAAGCGCCGTCCCCCGTAGTTCTGTACTTCTTCAAAGACTCGCCCCTTTAAAAATGGCTTTTGTACAATTTTCCCGTATCAGCCTCAGTTTTGGCGACAGGGACATACTCAAAGACGTATCACTGCGCCTTGCCTCAGGCTCCAGGTCATGCCTGACGGGGGCGAACGGCAGCGGTAAATCCACATTAATGAAAATAATCGCAGGGATTTTAATAGCGGACTACGGAGAACGCGCCGTGCAAAAAGACTCCCGTATCTCTTACCTGCCGCAGTCGGGAATAATCCACCGTGGCAAGACGCTTCGCGATGAAGTTGAAACGGCTTATGGTTTTGTCCACGCGTTACTTGAAAAAATGGAAAAAACTGGAGAGCTTCTTGAAAAAGCGAAAAACGACGGCTCCGCGACAAAAACATTGATAGAAGAGCATCACAATTTACAGGAACAGATAGAAGAAACAGGCTACTACAGGCGCGAAGGCGAAATCGCGGCGGTTCTTTCCGGTCTTGGTTTTTCCGCAAAAGACATAAATCGCGATACTGGGGAATTTTCCGGCGGCTGGCAGATGCGTATCGCCCTCGCTAAAATTCTTCTGGAAAAACCGGATATTCTTCTTCTGGACGAACCTACAAATTACCTTGACATAGAGGCGAGATCATGGCTTGAAAATTGGCTTAATGATTTTAAGGGTGGGTATCTTTTAGTTTCACATGACAGGTATTTTCTTGACATGTGCGTCAATGAAGTTTATGAGCTTTACAACGGGGACTTAAAACGGTACGCGGGAAATTACGGCGCGTATGAAAAAACGCGCCAAATGGAGCTTGCAAGCCTTGTAAAGCGTTATGCCGAACAGCAGGAAGAGATCGCGAAGACGGAAGCCCTTATCCGCCGTTTCCGTTACAAGGCGACAAAAGCGGCTTTCGCGCAGGAACTGATAAAACGTCTTGAAAAAATGGAACGCGTTGAAATACCGGAATCCTTTAAAAAGATTGACATCAGTTTTCCGCCTCCGCCGCATTCGCCCAATATCGCCCTGTCTCTTGAAGGAATTGGAAAGAGTTACGGAAAACACCCCGTACTATCCGCGCTTGACCTGTGCCTTGACGCGGGAGAGCGGCTTGTGGTCGCGGGGCCGAACGGCGCGGGCAAAACTACCCTGCTGCGGATAATCGCCGGCGCTGATAATGATTTTACCGGAAGCGTAAAACTTGGCGCCGGCATAAAGACGGGATACTTCTCCCAGGACGCGGCGGAGGCGATGGACTCACAGCTTTCAATACTGGAGTTTATGGAAGAAGAGGCACCTTTTTCCCTTGTCCCAAAATTACGCGACATGTTAGGCGCTTTTTTATTCAGGGGCGACGACGTATACAAAAGCGTGTCGGTTTTAAGCGGGGGAGAAAAAAGCCGCCTTGCGCTGTTAAAAATGTTTTTAAAGCCGATGAACCTTCTCATTCTTGACGAGCCGACAAACCACCTTGACCTTTATTCAAAGGATATTTTACTGGACGCTTTAAAAAAATTCGCGGGAACAATAATTTTTGTCTCCCATGACCGCGCATTTATGGAAGAGCTTTCCACAAAAACGCTTGAACTTACTCCGGGTACGGACAATGCCCCCGCTAAAGCAAAATTATTTTACGGCAACTATGCGTATTATCTTGACTCTAAAACAAACGCGGAACATAAAGAACCTGAACTCCAGCAAACATTAAAAGTAAAAATTTTGCTTCCCGATGATTCAAAACAAAATAACATTTCAAACATTGAAAAAAGGGCTTTGGACAAGCAGAAACAGGCAAAAGTCCGCAAACTGGAAAGACGGGAAGCGGAAATTATAAAATCGCTTGAAGAACTTGATAAAGAGAAAACAAGACTGGAAGCGGAACTTGCCCGTCCCGACGTTTATTCAAACGGGGAGAAAGCAAGAGCCGTTAAAATAAAACTTGATGAATGTACGGCGGTTATCGAAGCAAAAACCGGCGAATGGGAAGCCGTTTCCGGAGAACTTGACATTATTTCTTCTATGTTATAATTTTAGTTAAAAGGAAAAAATGCAAAAAATATTTAAATACCCTTGGTTAATTACCGCTATTATAGCAATTATTACAATATTTTTCTGTTTTCAGCTTCCAAAAGCCGAACTGGAAAATAACAACCTCCGTTTTGTGCCGCTGAATGATCCCGCGCTTTTAACATCCCGCTGGATTGACGGAATGTTCGGCAGTTCTTTTTTCATTCTTGTAGGACTCCAACGGCATTATGGAACTGTTTTTGATGCGGATTTTATTAACGGCATAAAAGATTACACTGATGAAGTTATAGAGATACCCATCGTTAGAAGCGTTACTTCGTTAATAAACGCCGAATATATTACTTCAAAAGACGACGCAATTGTCGTAGAAAAACTTTTAAAAAATGATTTTACGGGGTCGCGGGAAGAAATAGCTGAATTAAAACGCCGCCTGCTCTCCTGGGATATGTACGAACGCGCGCTTTTTTCTGATGATTTTACCGCGACTCAAATTTTAATTCCTTTGTCGATAAATTCCGAACAGGCAAGCTCCAAGCAGACAAATGAATACTTTATTAAAATCAGGGACATCGCGCATAAATATTTTGACGATTACGCGACAGTCCATGTCACGGGGATGCCCGTCATTATCGCCACCGTAAACGAGGCGATGAACTCCGATCTTAAACTGCTGATTCCCGTTGTAATTCTTGTAGTGCTGTTAATACTCTTTTTCTCTTTCCGCTCATTTACCCCCGTTGTGCTGCCTCTCATATCGGTAGTTATATCGGTAATATGGTCTGTCGGGGCGATGCCACTTTTTAACATTAAACTTTCAGTTATTTCCACCGTTCTGCCCGTTATACTTGTAGCTGTCGGCAGCGCTTATGGAATTCACATTGTTACCCATTATCTTTTAAGGCGTGAAATAAATAATTCCGACATAAGCCGCGAGGAACATAACGAACTTGTTATTGAAGTGGTAAATAAAATTATAAAGCCCGTATTTCTCGCCGCGTTAACCACTTTTGTAAGTTTTCTTTCATTCTGCTTTACGTCCGTGGCTCCTTGCAGGGAATTCGGCTATTTTTCAAGTTTTGGGGTAGCCGCGGCGTTTCTAGTTTCCATTTTACTTATTCCCTCTCTATTAATTTTAAGGGGGCCAAAAAAAATAAAAACCTTTAAAGACACGGGCAATGGAAACAGGGGGGTAAGCGCTTTCCTTGCGGATAATCTTTCAATCCTTGCAATTAGAAAAAAGACGATCCTCTTTATCGCCTTTTTAGTTGTAATTTTTTCCATTTTCGGTTTATCAAAATTAGTAATTGACAATATAATGGTTGAATATTTCAAGCCAAACACTGAGATTTACATTGCCGATAAATTTATAAGACAGCAATTCGGCGGTTCAAAAATTGTAAGCATTGTCGCGAGCGCCGACACTACCGAAATTATTTTACACCCTGATACTCTTGCGGCAATGGACGGGCTTTCTTCTTATTTGCAGAAGAACGTTCCCGGTGTCGGCAAAGTAATGGGTTTCACAGACCTTGTAAAACGCATTAATCAGGTTTTTAACGCAAATGAAAGTCCCGACGGTCTTCCCGTAACGTCATCCCCTTCCATATCCTCTAAAACTTCAGACAGTTTTGGATTCGGCGATTTTGAAGACGATGATTTTGGTTTCGGTTCTTTTGAGTACGATAATACTGCGGTATCACCCGCTGCTAACTCCAATAATTCAAACGCGGATAAAGATAAAGTTTACACTCAAACTGAATTAATAGAACTGTTTGACCGCGCATCGGGAAAATCCCGCGCAATTGATGTTACAGACCTTATTTGGGAACTTAAAAAGCAGATAAATTATGAAGGCGCCTCTTATTATGAAATACCGGTTGATCCCAAACGCTACGGAAAGGAAGACAAAGAGGACTTACAAAAGTTAATAGCAAACTACCTTGTTCTGCTTTCGGGAAATATCAAAGAATACGCAAACGATCCTCTTGAACCTACTGCGTTTAAATCGACCGTGCAGTTGCGTACCTTGGGAATGGAAGACAGCCACGCAATTTTCCGCATAATAGAACAGTACGCCGCCGCTAACTTTCCTTCCGGCGTAAAATTTACCCTAGGCGGCACTACAATGGTGGAAAGCTCATTAAATGATCAGGTCGTGCAAACGCAGGTTGTTTCAATGATATTTTCGATTATTTGCGTTTTTATAATAGTATCGTTAGCCAACAAATCATTAATAGCCGGTATTATAGGAATTGTTCCGCTTTCAATTTCCATACTGATTAATTTTGCCGTTATGGGATTTGCCGGCATTAAATTGAATCTTGGCACTTCGATGGTTGCCGCCGTCGCCGTTGGCATCGGTATTGATTATTCCATTCACTGCATGGAAGCATATAAGCGCGAATACATCGCCTCAGGCGGCGGGGGCGATTTTCTGCGTCAGGTTTTTTTCAGCTCGGGGAAAGCCATTATCATCAACGCTTTATCAGTCGGCGCCGGGTTTGCCGTTTTGATGCTGTCAAACTTCGTAATGTTAGGCGATCTTGGAATGTTAATCGCCATTACAATGTTTTCAAGCGCGTTTGTAAGCCTGACGGTTCTTCCCGCCTTGCTTGCGTTGATTAAACCAAAATTTATTTATAAGGAGTAAATATGAAAAAGAAAGTCATTTTATCAGTCTTATTTTTATGGGCGATCTTTACAATCTACGCGCAGGACGCGGAATCTATCGTAAAATCTTCAAGAAACAGAATCAAAGCGGATACTGTTTCTATGCGGTCAAGAATGGTCATTCAAGCCAAAGACGGATCAACCTCAGAAAGGGTCATTGATAATTATTCAAAAGACGGGCCGAATGGGGCGCGTAACATCATTATTTTTAAAGAACCTGCAAGCGTCGCGGGAAGCCGTTTTCTTACCATGGCGGCTAAAAACGGCCCCGATGACCGCTGGATATTCCTGCCCAGTCTTGGCAAGGTAAGGCGCATAGCGTCTTCCGAAGGTTCGGGAAGCTTTATGGGGACTGACTTTTCCTATGACGATATTTCCGCGACCAGCCGAGGCGCTGAACTTGACGCCCATACCCTGCTTAGGGAAGAAAATTTTAACGGCTCCGCCTGTTATGTGATTCAATCGGTGCCAAAAGACGGCTCTTTTCAGTATTCCAAAATGGTTCAATGGATAACAAAAGACACGTTTATTATCATGAAAATTGAACTTTACGATAAGAAAAACACCCTCGTAAAAACGGTTGAAATGTCCGGCGTTAAGACCATTCAGGACCGTCTTACCGTTACCGTTACAAAAATGACAACTCACGCCGCGGGAACGTCCACGACCATTACTTATGAGATTGTCAAATACAACGATCCAATTCCCGAAGGAGTTTTTACCACCGCGTATCTTGAGACGGGAAAAGCCGCCAAATAGGGACTCCGGAAGAAACCGGCGCCCTAAAATAGGGATTGCGTATTTTTGATTTTTTTTATAGGATGGAACTATGTTAAGAAAAGTAATTTTATTTACCGCCGTTATGTTTTTGATAAACGGCGTTATTTTCGCGCAGGATTTTGGTTTTGGCTCTGAAGATGATGAGACTTCAAAACCATCCGCGGCATTTACGGTCGGCGGGGAAATTTCCGCCGAGGCGGTACCGTACTTTTATGATTTTAACAAAGAAGAAACTTCTATTGATTCATCATGGAATGTAAAACTCAATTTGGGTTTTACAAGTCCTTATCTTGATGTTTTTTCAGTTTTAAATTTTAATTATCCCGCCATAAACGAATTATGGACGGGCGGCATTAAATCAGAAGAATGGAACTACACTCCCCTTATTATTGACGAACTTTATTTTCGCGCCTATATTAGCGCGGTGAATATCGAAGCCGGTTATCGCAAACTGACATGGGGAAAAGTTGACAGCAACGGCCCGTTAGATGTAATTAACCCAATCGACTATACCGATCTTTTGGATATTACGGATATAAGGGCAAGAAAAATCGCCCGCCCGATGGTTCACATCACATGGAACGCGGGAAGTTTTTCAAAACTGGAAGGGGTATTTATTCCCAACTTTACAGGCCACCGCTTCGCTTCCCAAGGACGCTGGGCGCCCCCCATCCAATACGCAAAAATGGCAGACATGACAGAAATGACCGTAGAAGAAATTAAAACAAGAGCGGAACCCAAAATAAAAGAAATGATTAATTTAATACTTTCATCTCCATTACCTCAGCAGCAGAAAGACGAAATGATATATAAAATATCTCAAATGAGTCAAATGTTCTCTTCCGGTTTGCCTGATTATTCTTATGAACTTCCGGACACGTCGGGCATTGATTATTTTCAGACCGGTCTTCGCTTTACAACCACTGTAAGTTCCGCGGACTTAGGCATTCAATATTTTTACGGTAACTTATTCAGGCCTAATTACTGTCTTTCAGACGACGGAATAAATAAATTTATCAATGATCTTATCGATAAAAATTCACCTCCAAATAATATTGGCGGTTATACCGGCGATACTTCCCTGTTAGCCCCTAAGATTAATTATACCCGTTATCACCAAATTGGAATTGATTATGCCCAGGTTCTTTTAGGATTTAATATTCGTGCGGAAGCGGCAGTTAATATAACCGAAGATTTAAACGGAGACGACGGTTCCCTTCAAAATCCGTTTATCGCGTGGGCGTTTGGTTTTGACAGGGATCTTTTTTGGGGAATTAACGCCAATGTGCAAATTGATGAAACTATCCGGTTGCTTGATGATAAAGTCGGTAATAACCCATTATTTGATTCAGAGGCCGGAACCAATATAACATCCTCGCGTATTAGTTTACATTTGTCTAAAAACTTTCTGCGGGACAAGCTTGAAGTTGGCATCACCGGCGTATGTAAAATGGAAGATGTAGATTTTTACTTAATTCCTTCGCTTGCGTGGACTGAAGGCAATTTATCGGCAAGATTAGCCGCGGGATTTTTCCTGGGGGATACCGACGGAGAATTGGGACAGTATTGGAATAACCGTTTTATAAAATTTGCCCTGTCTATCGTGTTTTAAATTTATTTAAAAAGCGATATAATTATTTTATGAATATATTAATTATAGGCGGCGCGGGATATATAGGCAGTCATGTTACAAGGGAATTCCTTGACAAAGGCTGCAACTGCGTTGTCTACGACAATCTTTCCAGCGGACTTCGTGAAAATCTTTTTCCAGAGGCAAAATTTATCCACGGCGACATTCACGATTATCAGACGCTGCTTGCCGCCATGAAAAGCGCGGCATTTGACGCTCTTATTCATCTGGCGGCGTCCAAAGCCGCGGGTGAATCAATGCTGAACCCTGAAAAATATTCCCGCAATAATATCTGCGGAACCATTAATATTTTAAACGCCGCCTGTGAAACCGGAATAAAACATATCGTTTTTTCATCAAGCGCCGCCGTTTACGGTGAGCCCCAATACCTGCCTATTGATGAAAAACACCCGACAAACCCTGAAAATTATTACGGTTTTACAAAACTGGAAATTGAACGCTTTTTAGGCTGGTATGAAAAATTAAAAAACATCCGTTATGCGAGCCTTCGCTATTTTAACGCCGCAGGCTACGACGTAAATGGCCGTATTAAGGGGCTTGAACAAAACCCGGCGAACCTGCTCCCCGTTATCATGGAAACCGCCTGCGGCATCAGAAAGGAAATGCGTGTTTTTGGCAGTGATTATGACACCCCTGACGGCACCTGCATACGCGATTATATCCACGTAAACGATCTCGCCTGCGGACATTTTATGGCGCTTGATTATATAATAAAAAACAATAAAAGCATCACCGTTAATCTTGGAAGTGAAAAAGGTTTTTCCGTTACGGAAGTGCTTGAAACCGCGCGCAAGATTACGGGAAAACCCATACCCGCAAAAATTACCGACCGCCGCGCCGGAGACCCCGCCACGCTTACGGCGTCCGCCTCCCTTGCGCGCGAATTATTGGGCTGGCAGGCGCGTTATTCCGATATGGAAACATTGATTAAAACAAGCTGGGGGGCGTATTCAAAATGAAAGATAAATTATTTTCGTATATAGATAATTCCGCGGATTTGGCGGTTGAACTTGAGAGAGAACTTACAAAACGTCCGGCTATTTCGCCTGAATCGGGCGGAGACGGCGAATTGGAAAAGTGTTTTTTTCTTGAAAACTGGCTTCGCGTTCATGACATTATACATCTTGAACGTTTTGACGCGCCTGATGACAGGGTAGAAAGCAGAAAGCGCCCGAATTTAGTTGCGACAATTGAAGGCGGCGCGGATGAAAGCGAAGGAAGACTCTGGATTTTAAGCCATCTTGACGTCGTGCCGCCCGGAGAAGAAAAATTATGGGACGGCGATCCGTGGACTGTTATACGCAAGAATGATTCCCCAGGACCCAGGGTTATCGGGCGGGGGGTTGAGGATAACCAGCAGGGGTTGGTGTCTTCCGTTATTACGGCTCTGGCGTTTGTAAGCCAGGGTTTAAAGCCTTCGCGGACAATAAAGCTTTTATTTGCCGCTGACGAAGAAATGGGTTCCGCTTATGGCATTGAGTGGCTTGTAAAAAATCACGGTGATTTATTTAAAAAAAATGATATGGTACTGGTGCCCGATGGAGGGGATATAAAAGGCGAATGTATTGAAATCGCGGAAAAAAATATTTTATGGGCGAGGTTTGTTACCCACGGAAAACAGGCGCACGGTTCTATGCCGGATTTGGGGGCCAACGCTTTTTTGGCGGGGGCCGACCTTGCCGTGCGCCTTCATCATGAACTCTCAGAAAAATTTAACGGTCATGATCCCATGTTTGACCCTGACTACTCTACCTTTCAACCTACAAAAAAAGAAGCCAATGTCCCCAACATCAATACCATTCCCGGCGAGGATGTTTTTTGCATGGACATGCGTGTTCTTCCGTGTTATCCGCCGGAATCCGTATTGGCCGAAGTTGACAGAATAAAAACCGAGATAGAAAATAAATATCACGTAACGGTTGAATACACTCTGCCCCAATTGATGCAGTCCAAGCCGACTGACGCAAACGCGCCTATCGTAAAATTGCTGACTAAAGCCGCGGCGGAAGTTTATTCCGTCCAGACGCGCCCCATCGGTATCGGCGGCGGCACAATGGCGGCATATCTTCGCAACATCGGAATAGACTGCGCTGTCTGGACAAAGACGCAGGAAACCCTTCACCAGCCGAATGAGTACGCGCTTTTGGAAAATATTCTCGGGGACGCCAAAGTTTTCGCGTTATTGGCGATTAGTTAGCATTTATTGGGGAGGGGGACAAAATCAGCGCGGCAAAAATTATTGACTCTGATAAAATAATATCTTCACTGCGCGAAGGCGGCTCTGTCGCGGAACTTCTTCCCTCCTATGAGCCGCGTAAGGCGCAACTTGACTTGCTTGAGCTTATTACCCGCGCCTTTAACGAGGACGCGCTTGTTATGGCGGAAGCGGGAACCGGAGTGGGAAAATCATTCGCCTACCTCCTTCCCGCCATGCACTTTGCGCTTGCAAACAAGGAAAAAGTGGTTATCTCCACCGCTACCATTACGCTGCAGCAGCAGTTATTTGAAAAAGACATCCCGCTTGTCGCTTCAAGCATGCCGGACGTAAAAATTAAATCCGTCATTATGAAAGGAAGGGGCAATTATCTGTGCCTGCGCCGTCTTGACGACACGTTACGCGAAGGTTTGCTTTTTGATTTTGACAAAAATGAAATTGACAGCATTGTTGAATGGTCGCGGAAAACAAAAACAGGGGCAAAATCGGAACTTACATTTATGCCTTCCGAAACCCTATGGGCGGGCGTATGCTCTGAATCTGATCTATGCATGGGAAATTACTGCCCTTGGAGGGAGAAGTGTTTTATACTTGCCCTTCGCAGGGAAGCAAATAACGCGCACATAATCGTTGTAAATCATCATCTGCTTTTTGCCGATTTGGCGGCGAGGTATCAGGGCGCGGGTTATGAAAGCGCCGTGGTTCTGCCGCCCTTTAACCGTCTTATAATAGACGAGGCGCACACGATTGAAAACGCCGCGACTTCTTTTTTTTCTCAGGAATTTGCAAGAACAGGAATTTTCCGCCAGCTTTCAAGGCTTTACAATACGCGCAGGGCGAATATGCACGGCTTGCTTGTAAGACTGTGCGCTATGTTGCCCTCAGGCGAAGACCGGTTAGACGATATGGCCGATGTTATTCAAAAAATACGCTCGTCCGCGGAAAGTCTTGACGACTGCGCCCTGGAACTATGCGGCATTGAAGGAATTTTCAGGCTTTCTTCATCTGTCGATGAATCATTTCTGGAAAAAGCGTTATTCCCAAATTTTAAGGCGTTACGAAAAGACATACTCAGCCTTACAAATATAATCCGCGATGTTTTGGAAAACCTTAACGACGAGCAAACGGCTGACCCTGTCGTCTGGGAAATTAAAACTATTGTAAGACGGCTGGACGGCGCCGCCGAGATCTGCAATGTTTTTTGCCGTTATAAAAAGCACGAAGACCATGTTTTATGGATTGAAAAATTACGCCTTAAAAACAACCCCTGGGCGGTCTTTACAAAAACGCCCCTTGAGCTGGCCCCCATACTGAAAGACAGCGTATTCTCGCCAAATAAAACCGTAGTCTGCGTATCCGCGACATTGGCGATTAACGATGATTTTACTTTCTGGGCAAGCCGCTGCGGCATCGGCGGTATCACTACCCGTCCGCCTCTTTCAGGATGTTTCCCCTCTCCCTTTCCCTACTCAAGCGCGGTCCTCCTTGCCTCCCCGCAGGACGCTCCCCTCCCCGATGAAGAAGGGTATCAGGAATTTATCAATAAAGCCGTAACAGACCTTGCCGCCGTCGCAGGAGGCTCGGCCCTTGTACTATTCACTTCTTACCAATCGCTCACAAGCGGTTACGACGCCGCAGCAGCGGTACTTACGCCAATGGGCATACGCTGTCTGAAACAGGGGGACGATGACCGTACCCGCCTGCTGCAAACCTTCCTCTCCGATGAAAGTTCCTGCCTTTTTGCCACAGATTCGTTCTGGGAAGGCGTGGACGCGCCCGGCGACACCCTGCGTCTGGTCATTATCTGCCGCCTGCCCTTCCGTACCCCCAGCGACCCCGTCCACGAAGCGCGAAGGGAGGCGGTAAAAAAACGCGGCGGAAACCCCTTTTTGGAGCTTTCACTGCCCCATGCCGTGATGAAATTTAAACAGGGTTTTGGCAGGCTTATGCGAAGAAGCGCCGATAAGGGCGTGGTCGCGGTTCTTGACGGTCGGATTTTAAAAAAGGCCTATGGTAGTTTATTTCGGCAGGCGCTTCCCGAAACTAAAACAAGCTTTAGCAATCTTAATATTATCTTACAAGACATAGAAAACTTCTTATATTAATGCTATAATTCTCTTGAGGTGAAGGATGTCAGATTACGCGGACGCTGAAGAACTCGCACAGGAGTCTGCAGAAACAATAAACACGGAAAAATACCTTGTCTTTTCCATATTGGGAAAATTATATTGTTTTCCGTCCAAGTTAATTGGGGAAATCGCGTTATTTGACAAGGTATTCCCGTTGCCCCTGATGCCTTCTTACGTGCTTGGGGTTGTAAACAGATACTCAGCGCCATACGCGTTATTCGATATCGGACTTTTATTCCAGAAAACTCCAAGCCCTCGCAACAAAATAATTATTCTTAAAGAAGAAATTGACAGAATCGCCTTCCTTATTGACGATATAGCGGGCATTATGGATATACAGAACGATGATCTTTTTATTGTTGAAAGAAACATTGATTCAGGAGATCTGACGGATATAGTCTGCGCGTCGTTTAAATTGGAAGGCAGCGACGTTTTTGTTCTTGATGTAAACCGGATAATAAGCCGCGTCTCAAGGGAGATAGCCTAAAGATGAGGGTATTCATTTGTTCCTATTCATGGTTTTCCCTTGCCATTCCGATGGACTGCGTCTCTTCAATTTTTCTTCATTCGGACAATTTAGTTCAAAAATTTGATTTCAATGCTGAAAACGGCAATATGCATATATCCCTTCCACTGCTTTTAAATTGTCCCGACGTAAACGTAAAGCACGGAATTATTTTAAAAGACGAAACTAACAACAATGATTCAACGGAAAATAAAGTGATATTATTCAGTACGGCGGTGGAAAGCGAAAAAGATATTTCTCCTGAAAAAATTTATCCGCTGCCAAAAATTCTTGGCGTTATACAATCTTCACATATTTTTAGCGGTATTTTTTTTATTAACCGCGGCGGCGCGATTGATGATATGAATACGAAAGAACTTATCCTCCTTCTCAATCCGTGTCAGTTGGTTAAAAATATTAAAAAGGAATTAATAAAATGATTAGAACATTAATTGTTGATGACAGTCCTCTGGTCCGTTCGATTCTTAGGGATTTTTTTGAAAGCGAAGGCTCTTTTGAAATTGTCGGCGAAGCCGAAGACGGGCGGGACAGCGTTGATAAGGCAAGAAATCTTAACCCTGACCTTATCACAATGGATTATGATATGCCCGTAATGAACGGGCTTGACGCGATTGTTGAAATCAGGAAATTCAGCCAATGCGGCATAGTTGTAATAAGCACCTATGATACCGCAAAGATGGCCTATGAAGCCGCCGTTAAGGGGGCGCATGAATTTTTCGCAAAAGATAATTTTACTTCAAAAATCAGCGACGGTAAGAGAAGCGAAATATTTAACACGTTAAAACACATAGCGGGCATCAAGAAAAAATTTCCCTTGCAGCGGGAGTTAGCCGTACAAGACGGCCCCGTTCAAAGAAAGATTAAATGCGTGGTTATTGCGTCCTCTACGGGCGGCCCTATGGCCTTATGCCAGCTATTCTCCGCGCTTCCGGCGGATTTTCCCGTGCCGATATTGATTGTACAGCACAATACGTCAGGATTTGACAAAGGCTTTGTTCAATGGCTGGACGGCTATTCACAGCTTAATATTCAAATTGCCGAAGAAGGAATTTTTCCTTCCAAAGGAAATGTTTATGTAAGCCCTACGGAAAAACACCTTGTTATCGGGACAACGGGCATCGCATTTGATGACAGCGGGCCTGTCAACAGCCAAAAACCCGCGGCTGATTTTTTATTTAAGAGCGCGGCGGAACAGTACGCAAGCTCGCTTATCAGCGTAGTTCTTACCGGCATGGGTAATGACGGCGCGGAAGGCACCCGTTTTGTAAAAAAAGCGGGCGGTATAACAATCGCGCAGAATAAGGAAACCTCCATGATCTACGGAATGCCGGAAGCCGCGGTTGAAACAGGGTGCGTGGATTTTGTCCTGCCATTGAATGAAATCGCGCTAAAATTAATATCGTTAACAAACGGAGAAAAATAAGAATGCCATTAAGCGCGGTAGTTTCAGATAACGCGGTGGAAGTTCCGCCGGAAGTGCTCTCTAATCCCGCTTTATTATTTTTATATTACCGTATTGAACAAATACTGGGCATAAGGGCGGGAAGCGAATCCCTAATAAAATTAAATGAATATCTTGAAGAAAACTCCGGCTCTTCTTTTATCAAAAACCCCGCGGCTTATGAGTATCTTCTTACTTCCCGCGAGCAGATATTCAGCATATCAAAATTTCTTACCGTCAACGAAACATATTTTTTCAGGGAAGGCGCCCATTTTGAACTTCTTTCCGGAGTTTTGCCCGAATTGGCGGAACTTGGCCGCCCTTTGCAAATTTGTTCGGCTGCGGTTTCAATTGGATGTGAAGCGTACAGTATCGCCATGCTTCTTGATTACCATATAAAAAACGGGCTTGATTTTGATTTCTCCATCGACGCTTTTGACGTCTGCGTTGACGCCATTGAAATCGCAAAAAACGCCCGTTATACGTCAAACGCCCTGCGTGGCGACGGTTCTTCATGGAAACATATTCTTGACTCATACCTGATTCATGATAACGATGAATTCATCGTAAGCCAGAATATCCGCAGAAAAGTGCGTTTTTTCCCGCACAATATCATGCGCGGGCTTGAAAAACAGTATGATATAATATTTTTCAGAAACTCCTTAATTTATTTTTCAAATAAAAACAGAATATTCGTCATTAACAATCTGGCGGATTCGCTCTTTTTTAACGGTCTTCTATTTATGGGCGTTTCAGAAACGTCGTCTGTAAAACATCCCCTGCTTGCGAACAAAAATTCTTCCGACGTATTTTATTTTCAAAAAACGGGAACTCCCTATATTTATGATCAAATAGGGACGTTTTCCACTCTGACGGATCCGAATATTTATAACAATCATCAGGAAAAAAGACAGGAAACACCCGCCGCCGTAAGACATATACGCGTCATCCAGCCAAAGAAAGAAGAGATTCCCGTAAGTTGCGCCGAAATAACTGAAATTTTAAAAACGGAAGACGGCAAACCAAACGCTGAAAAAACTCTTAACATTCTTATAAATGAAGATCCTTCCGTTCTTTCAGGCGGCGCTCTTGCCGCGTCCGCTATTTATTATTTACATACGCAGGACTTTGAAAATGCGGATACCGTTATTTCATACCTTGAAAAAAACAATTCCGGCGCGTTTACAAAATTCCTGAGGGGGGAGTATCATTTTCACCGCGGCATTTTACAGGAAGCTGAAAAATTTTTTGTTGAATCTTCGGCAAAAGACAAATATTTCTGGCCGGCTTTCTACAGAATCGCGGTTATTGCCGCGGAAGGAAATCCCACAAGGTATGAATATAAAATAAAAAAAACAATTGAAAGCATCGAACTGCTGCAAAACCTGGAACCCAACGACGAGCGTAATTATGAATGTTTTATGGGGGGGTTTTCTCCCGATTATTTCATTAGATTCCTGGAAAAAAAATTATCATAGAAGAGGTTTTGCATGAAAACAAAGTTAAAAGATATGAAAATAAAATTAGTTACTAAATTAACGGTAAACGCTTTTGTATTTTTATTGCCTTTGGGAATAATGTTATATTCCATTATTTCCGTATCCATGTCCTCCATAAAAAAAGAAAACATTGAACTTAACGGCATCGAAGTTCTGCGTCCCGCGGTAGATCTGATGCAAAGCATCCCTTTTTTTATCCGTATCTATATTGATAATTCCCCCGGCGATATTGATTACATTAAACAGCATATATCGGATTTGCTTATTGAGGTAAGGGATAAATATCAGGAATATTTTTCCAATGACAGTTATGTCGTGTCTCCCCAGACCCTTATCGAAAATTGGGAGCATATGTCAAAAACAATGATTCGGGACGCCGTTATATGGGCATACAGGGAGATGATGCAGGATTTAAATAAATTAATAATTTATGTGGGGGATATTTCAGGGCTTATTACGGACAGCGATATTGAAAGCGCGTATCTTATCGCGGCGGCCGTTCATGAACTGCCCCAGGCTCAGGACAGGGTGGTTTTAATAGGAAATTTGCTAAGAACGATTGAATCCGGCGCTTTCACCCAAAGACGAAGAACGGAACTTCAGCTTAATCTTGAACTATTGCAATATTCCGACAATTCGCGGATACAAAACAGGTTTAACGCCGCGGGAAACATAAGGAAGAATAATACCGACACTCTTGGAACTTTTGAAATACTTTTAAAAGCCTGCTATGACAACATCGCTTATTACGCGAATACGGTAGGGAATATAATTAACGAACCTGAAATAAATACTCAGGTTATTGCGTCTCTTTATGACGTGGCAAGCCGCGTAAACAACGCGACTTTCAGGCTGCAAAGCGCCTCCCTTGACCGTCTGGAAACCCTCATTTCACGCAGAATTTCAATATACAGGCTTCGTTTAATATTATCTCTAACCGCCGCTGTTTTTGCGACGGTATTCGCGTTTGTAATAATTTTTATTACTAATTTCAGCATTCGTAAGGCAACCGACAACATGAGCGTCGTTTTTAAACGGTTGAATGAAAACGATCTTACCGTTAAAATTGAATCGCTTTCAAATGACGAACTTGGCGATTTCATGACGGCGTTAAGTGAATTTATGTCCAAGCTTCAGAATACTTTCTCGTCATTCAATAAAAATACTTCAATGGTTTCAACGTCCGTATTTGAACTTTCTTCCACGACAAAGGAAATGACCGCGGTCGCCAACGAACAATCCGCAAGCGTAGCTGAAATAGTAACCACTATGGAAAACAACAGGAACATTTCCGCACAATCCGCCGAAAAAACGTCTGAAGTCGCCCATCTTGCCTCCCAAACGCAGGATCTCAGCCGCAGGGGCGCGGAACTGCGGGAAATTAATGAAAATATGATGCTTGACGTGCGCAATCAAAACGCGAAAATTATTGACATAATAAGAAACCTTGCGGAAATGCTTTCCAGAATTGACGAATCCGTAAAGCTAATTGACACAATCGCGGATCATACCAAACTTATCGCTTTTAACGCCGCTCTTGAAGCGTCGTCGTCGGGCGAAGCGGGTTCGCGTTTTTCCGTAGTGGCTTCGGAAATACGCCGCTTTGCGGATAATGTCGTCGAATCGGCGTCCGAAATAAAAGAAAAAATATCAGAATTGCAGGAAGCTTCGCAAAGCCTTCTGACGGAAGCAAATAACGGTTCGCGTAAAATAGACATAGGCTACAACAGAATTGTCGAACAAAAAGAAGTTTTCAGGAATATAGTTGACGCTTCCCAAAACGTCGCAATACGCACCCAGCAGATTTCCTCATTAAGCAAACAGCAGGAATACGCCGCAACGCAGGTTTTTTCGGCGTTAAAAGAAATTTCCGCGGGCGTAAATCAATTTGTCCACGCCACCGTCATTACGTCTGAAACGGTGAATAAGCTTAATAACATGTCAAAAGAGCTTAAAGAGACTCTTGCAAAATATCATATAACGGGCGGTAATAATTAATATGTTAATTGCGGGAAAAGAGTCCTTGGAGCAAGTATGGCGATAGACAGGGAAAAATTCATCAAAAAATATATTGATGAAGCGCTTGAAATATTATCCAAAGTTGAAACCCTTATATTTGACATAAAAAACGGCATCGCCGTAGAAGATGATCTTGCTACTTTGTTGCGCGCCCTTCACACCCTTAAAGGCACTTCGCGCATGCTTGAGTTTAAGCGTATTGAAGAATTAAGCCATTCGCTTGAAAGCGTTTTTGTCGCCATACGCGAACAGCGGATAGGTTTTTCCGAGAACGCGTTAAAACTTATCCTGTCTTCCCTGGATCTTCTTAAAGACGGCATTAACGTATTGCAAAACACAAAAGACGACAATATTGAAATCGGCGAATATGTTAAAAATCTGTCTTTGCTTGCGGCTAACGAGGAATATACTCTGCCAAAAACGGAAAAATCCGCTTCAATAATAAGGCAGACCGCCGAAAAGGAAGCGGTTTTGCCGCAGTCGCCGGAAACCGTACAAGCGCCAACGGAAAAAGAAGCGGTTAATAAAACGCAGGCGGCGGAAAAGCGCAAAGATACAAAAAGCGAATCCATACGCATTCCCCTTGAAAAAATAGACGAAATAATAAAAAGCATCGCTTCTTTACATACGCTTGAAATATCCGCAAAAAGCCTTTCTCAAAACAGTTCCGAAATTGTCAGGCTAATGAAGGATTTTTCAAAATCGTTTAAAGAGTTTAGAAAGCATGACCCTTTACAGGCTGCAAATTTCAGGAAGCTGGAAAGAATGGCGGAACGGTTGAATTCATCTTTAAGAAATTACTTTTTGGACGCTGAAAACAGCATAAGAACCGCTTATGACAGGGTAATTTCACTGCGTACCCTTCCAATTTCCACAATTTTTGACAGTTACCCCCGTTATGTGTTTCATCTCTCTCAGGAACTTGGCAAAAAAGTCCGGCTTAATATCGAAGGGCAGGAAAATGAAATTGATAAAAACATAATAGAAACAATATCAGAAGTATTTATACACCTTGTGCGTAACGCCCTCGATCATGGGATTGAAACGCCGCAGGAACGCGTTGCAGCCGGAAAAGATGAAACCGGTAATGTGTCAATTATCTGTTCGCGTGAAAGCGGCAACATGAAAATAATTATTTCAGACGACGGACGCGGCATTGACCTTGAGAAAATCAGGCAGAAAGCCGTAAGAAGCGGATTCGTGGCGGAAGCGGCCGCGGCAAATCTTACCAAGGAAGAACTTATAAATTTAATTTTTCAAAGCGGCTTTTCAACGTCGGGCAATTTAAGCAGCGTATCGGGCAGAGGGGTTGGAATGGACGTTGTCCGCGAATGTATAGAAGCGTTAAAGGGGAGTATTCTTGTAGACAGCGTTCAGGGTGAAGGCTCAAAATTTACAATTATTGTCCCGCTTTCCATCGCCGCCCTTATGGGATTTCCCATTGAATGTAATGGAATGAAATTTATCATTCCCGCCAACTTTGTAGAAGCGATAATGCTTTTAAACCGCGATGAAATAATTACCGTAGTGGACAAACCTGAAATAAAATACAACGACCGTATTATTAAATTATATTATCTAAGCCAGATTTTACAGATTAAAACGGACGCCGTCGGCGCTTCAGACATACTTTTCGTAGTGATTATCCGTTCTTATGAAGATATCGCGGCTATAGCCGTCAATAATATAGACAGCATGAGATCAGTAATTCTTAAAACAATGCCCGCTTTTATGGAGAACATGAGCATTTTTTCCGGTATTGTCCTTAACGAAGATTATGAAATGGTCAGCGTTCTGCATATTCCCACCGTAATTAAAATGGCAAAACGCATAAAAACGCTGGATATTAAAAAGCACGCCATTGAATACGAAAAATTAAAAAAATCAATTCTTGTGGTTGACGATTCTCTTCCCATCCGTGAAATTGAAAGCGAAATCCTATCATCGGAAGGATACGTTGTGGATACCGCGGCGGACGGGGCGCAGGCGTTAAAAGCGGCAAAAACAAAACATTACGATTTAATATGCACAGATTTAAATTTACCGGTTATGGACGGCTTTATGCTTATTGAGAATTTAAAAAAGAATGAAGACCTTTCAAAGATTCCAATTATTGTAATTTCATCCAAAGATAATGAAGAAGAGCAAAAACGCACCTTCCAGCTTGGAGCATCGCGGTATATTGTTAAAAATTCTTTTAATAACCATAATTTGCTGGATGCCGTTAATTCTCTTGTCGGAGCGGGATAATGAGTGAAGAATTAAAACGAATATTAATAATGGAAGATTCCGATATTTTCGCCGAAATGCTTATAAGCTCGTTTGATCAGTCAAAATACAATATTCAAAGGGCCGTAAACGGCTTTGAAGGCATTAAAAAAGTTTATGGGTTTTTACCCAACCTTATTATCTCTGACGTTGAAATGCCCCTTTTTAAAGGTTATCAGGTTACGCGCTTTTTAAAATCGCGCAAGAACACGAAGAACATTCCCATTATTATGTTCACCTCACTTGATGAAACAAAGGACAAATTCTGGGGGCTGCAAACGGGAGCCGATTATTACATTGAAAAATCGCCTGAAAATATAAATATGCTGATTACCCTTATAGATAAAATATTTTCTTCCCCCCAGGAAATAGATTTTGACGCAATTGAAAAAGAAAGCAGAAAAATAAACGACGATTCCATTATAGAAATAGTAAATAACCTTCTTGATAATAAACTTTTCCAGACTACAATTATAGGCCTTCTTGCCGATTTGTCCAAAAAGGCAAATTCAATTGAAATGACGGCGCAGGGAATAATTGAGCTTCTCCATACGGTTTGTGAGGCAGAAATAGTAACATTGATAATCAGGGGAAATAACGGAATTGTGTATATTTATACCGATAATTTCAGCTCATATTCAAAAGAAATATATGATAATTTTTTGGGCGTATGCACGTCGGATTTTAATAATCTGTTTCAGGGCATAAAAATTATTTCCAATAAAATAAAAAATTTCCGTCCAACGGGGCAGAACAGGAAAACTATCTCTTCCTATATTTTTATTCCTCTTGCTTCCGCGGGTGAAAACTTCGCTTCCCTACATATCGCAAATTCAATAAATGAGTATTTTACCCCCGCAATTCTGGAAAATGTCAATGTGTTCGCAAGCGCCGCGGCTCCAATCATCGCAAACGCGCTATCCATTCATGATTTTGTCGAACTTCAGAAAAGAACCCGCGCCGCCTTCGCGCGTTATGTTCCCGGGGACGTGATGGACGAGATAATCAATGAAACGGCGAAAAAAACCATCTTAAGCGAAAACAGAAAAATATCGGTGCTGTTCTGTGATATTAGGAATTTTACAAATATGTCCGAAAATTATGACGCTCAGGTTGTGGTTGATTTTTTGAATAATTTCTTTTCCAAAATGGGAAGCGAAATAATTTCCGAGAGCGGTCATGTTGATAAATTTATCGGCGACGCCATTATGGCCGTATTTGGAGCGTTTAAAAACAACGAAGAGTCCCCTGAAAACGCGATAAAAGCGGCGGTAAAAATGCTTGCCGCCCTTGAAAAAATAAACAATTCAGGCATGGAGTTTTTTAAAGATAAAGTTAATATTGGAATTGGAATAAATTACGGCGAATGTATTTTGGGAAATATCGGGTTTAAGAGCAAAATGGACTACACGATAATAGGCGATACCGTAAATCTCGCGTCCCGGCTTGAGAGTCTTACAAAGATATACTATCATCCTCTTATAGTTTCCGAAGCCGTATTTGAAGCCGCCAAGGAAAAATTTCTTTTCCGCAAAATAGACAATGTACGGGTAAAAGGCAAGGACAAGCCCGTAGGCATATACGCCGTTTATTCCGGTTTTCAGGGAGCCGACGGAAAAAAACTCCGCTCAGGAGAAACCGCCGATATAACTTCTGTGGATTCCCTTTTAATTAACCGCGATACGCTGATAAATTACAATAAAGGGCTTAGGGTTTTTTACTTACGCGAATGGAAACTCGCTCAGGAATATTTTAACAATGCGTTGGAAAGCGATAAAGACGACTATCTGTCAAAACTTTATCTTGAACGCTCCGCAAAACTGTCGCAGACGGATGTAAGCGACGATTGGGACGGAGTAATTACTTTTACGGAAAAATAATTTTTAAAGGAGTATAATATGACCAGTAAAGAAACAAATGAAAAAATAAGGCGCGATGAATATGACGGGGAAAAACTGATAAACAAATTCAGGTTTATTCTTGCGTTGATTTTTATTTTATCCATTATTGTCGTTTCCTTCTTAAGGAGATTAAGCGGCCTTGAGCATTTTCCTCTCAGGGCTTATACATTTACGTCAGGTTTTTTATTTTACTCAATCTTTCTGTATTTTTATATAAAAAGAAGAAATACGCTTCATTCATATTTTAAATATATCTGCGTAATTCTGGACGTGTTTTTTATCAGCGGCGCCATTTGGGTAGGCTGCACATATCCTGAAATATCGCCTCCCGTCACTTTTCTTTCCATAGAGGCCCTTTTTTATATCGTGCTGATAATGGCGGGCTCTTTCAGGTACAGCGTCCCCTGCGCGTTCTTTTCCGGCATATTTTCAGGCGTTTGTTATCTGATTGTAGTCATCGTGAACGGAAACGTTCTTGATTTGCCCTATTCATTTACCCTTGACGATAAAGTAATACCTTTGAGTTTTCCCCTGTATAACGAACTACTGCGCGTCATCGGAATGGTTGTCGCGGGCGCTACCGCGGGAATGGCGTGCAAAAGGCATCTTACATTATTTAAAGGCATGATAGAATCCCAAGCGGGGGCCGCGGAGACGGCTTTGGCGACGGTAGAGCAAACCCGTACAATGGCCAAAGTTATAAAAAAATCTACCAATGACATTTTCTTTTCATCAAAAGACATATTTACAACGGCCAATAATCAGGCCGCAAGCATTCAGGAGATTGAAAGCACAATAAACGAAAACACCCAAATAGCCGGCGATATATCGGAAAAAACGGCCAGCGTATCCACCATAGCTTCCAGAATGGAAAATGACGTTATTCACGGGTTCTCCGTTCTTGAACGCAACGTAGACCAACTGGAAGACATTAAGAAAAAGAACGACGGCGTAATCACTGGAATTATTAACCTTGGAAACAAAATATTAAAAATACGCGATATTGTAAAAAACATAAATACCATAACGGATCAAACAAAGGTTATTGCGTTTAACGCCGCTCTGGAAGCCGCAAGCGCCGGGGAACGGGGCAAGCGTTTTTCGGTTGTGGCAAGCGAAGTAAACAGGCTGGCCGACGACATCGCCGCCCTTACCAGGCAAATCCGCGAACAGGTTGAAGAAATACAGAATTCTTCATCATCATTGATAATTTCCAGCGAAGAAAGCGCGGATAAAATCACCGAAGGCAATAACCTTATCAAGGAACTTGAGGACATTTTCCGCGAAATTCGTTCAGGCGCCGAGATAACCGCCAATCAGGCTCAGACAATTACAATATCAACCCAAAAACAGCAAAAGTCCACGGAGCAAATTAACATAGCCATATCCGATATATCAAAGGGACTGTCAAATTTTATTCAGTCAACCAGAGTGGCGACTTCGTCCGCGGAAGAACTTACTGGGATGATTCAGAAACTGGATTCAATTTTAAAAGGAGAAGCGCCTTCGTTAAATACGGATAAAACTTAAAAAGAATAAAATGAGAATTAAAATAAAAAAATATATTATAATAGCGGTATTTTTTCTTTCCGCCGTTTCCCTCTTCTGCCGTGATATTACAATACAGGTACTTGACGGAGATTTGGAACTTCCCCTTGAAGGCGCGACTGTCCGCACAAGGGGCGGAAATGAATATGTCTGCGGCAGGGATGGAAAAGTAAAAGTTCCCGTTCCTGACGACAGGCAGACTATTCTTTACGCCTCGTATCCCGGTTATGAGACAAACGCGATAACTATCCCAATTACGGAAAATTCTTTTATAGTTTCACTAAACCTTTCCTCGTTTTTTCAGGGCCGCGAACTTGTAGTTGAAGCGTCAAAACCCGGAACAAGCGAGACAAAAACAGGCCGCAGTGTGGCCGTAAGTGAAAAAGAAATAGCCCAAACCGCTGAAATCGGCGTAATAGAAGACGTAATGAATACCATTAAGCTTCTTCCGGGCGTGGGTTACACTGGGCTTTTTAACGCGGAGCCCAGTATCCGCGGCGGACAACCCGGCGACATGATGGCGTCCTTGGACGGTTTCTATATAAACAGCCCGTATTTTTGGGGGGGCGGCTTTTCAATTTTTGATCCGCGAATGGTTAAAAGCGCGCAGTTATCCCACGGCGTATTTTCAACCCGTTACGGGCATACAATTTCAGGACTGCTTGAAATAACTTCCAGAGAACCGTCCACCACTGAAACTGAATTTGAACTTGGCGTAAACACAAGCGCCGCCAACTTTAACCTATCCCTTCCGTTAAATGGAAAGGGCGGCGTTCTTTTTATGGGGCGCGTCACATATTATGATCCCGTAATCTGGGGGGCAAAAGAACTATCAAAAATAATTCCTGAATTGGAAGTAATTAATTATTTACGAACGGCGCCATTCATCAGGGCGGGAACAATCAACGGAAATTACCGGTTTACGGATAATTTGGTCATATCAGCGACAGGTTTTTTTGGAATGGACGGAGGCGGCGTATTATACCAAAATGAAAGCAGAACAAGCAAGTTGAACAGCGATACTTCCATTGATGTTGATTATGTTAATTATCAAACTTTTTTAACGTCGTCCATATCATGGAATCCCCACAATGACATGCTGTTAAAATTTACCGTCGGCGCGGGATATGAAGACTCGGACATGGACGGAATAGTGGAAAACAAAATTCACAATAAATATTTCACTGATGATTTCCCTCCATTTATTAAACTTTTCTTGTCGTCAAAAGGTAAGGATCCTGAAAAATATCAATATTATAACAATATGCACATGGTTCAAACTGACACAAAATACAATATACAGGGACGCGTTGATTATGACTGGAAATTATCAAATAACTTTCTTGCCGCCGTTGGAGCGCAGGAATTATTTTCCGTTTCAGAAACAAAAGGCGACCAACAATCATCCCGTATAATTCCATTCGACAAAATTACAGATGAAACTATACAAAATAATATTAAAGGTTTGTTTCCTCCTAATACTCCTTTATCGTGGTTATTAGTTGAAGTGCCAATGGCTGAAAAGCCCAATTCGCAAAACAAACTTATAACAACTTCCGGTTATCTGCTTGGGGAATTCAATACGGATGGGAATCGTTTTGGCGCGGAATTAGGCGTCCGCATGGATCATTTTATTTTACTTGGAGACGGGTTTACACTACAAAGCGATCCTGTATTTAATCCGCGGATAAATCTTGATTTTAATATTTTACGCAACAAGGGGATATTCAATTCAATTGACATATCCGCCGGAACCGGATTGTTTTCATCTATTAATGATACCGTCTTTGACGCTGAGAAAAAATATAATCTTGACAGAATAAAACCAAACCGAAGCTGGACATCCGTTTTAGGCGTCAAATTTGACTTACCTGAATCATTAACAATAAATGTTGAAGGTTACTACAAAAAAGTTTTTGACAGAATGTATGTTTTAATTGATCCGGGAAATGAAACGGTTAAAGTTGATCCTTATTTTGACGGCGAGGGAATGATATGGGGCGTGGATGTTATGCTGCAAAAAATACAAAACCGTTTTTGGGACGGCTGGCTTTCTTATTCATACAACTGGGCAAAGTACCGGGAGCCAAACGGCAAAATAGGCGGGATGGTCAGATCGGGCGGAAACCGAGGCGATGATTGGTACTTTCCGTCATATCACAGGTTTCATAATCTTAATTTGATATTAAATGTTAAACCTACGCAAAAAATAAATATTTATACGCGTCTTGGAATAGCGTCAGGCGGACAATTTCCTAAAAGAGATGAAAACGGACCTAAAAGCTCTCCTGTGTTAATTTATAACGGAACAGAAAGTTATTTTATAGAAGAATTCTTTTGGAATTCCGTTATGGATGAAAATAACCGCACTACCCCGTCGCTGTCTATGGATATAAAAATTTCATTCTTTGGAGGTAATAAAAACGGAAAGACAAGATATGAATTTTATTTTGCGGTAGAAAATGCCCTTGGATTATTGTATACTCCTCAAGGGAATACAAGTTATAATAACTATACAGGCGAAATAAATGAAGGCGGTCTTTCAGCAAGCTATGACATACCTATTCCAATACCTTCATTTGGATTTAAAATAAGCTATTAAAGGTAAAATATGAAAATTATTAAAATATTTATTTTATTTATCCTGACATTCCCGCTTTTTAACTGCGTTGTAATGGAAAAAATAGGAAAGACGCTTGACGGCTCCGATTTAAAATTTAAAACTGTTTCCGTTTATAAAGCTTCAGGCAAAGAAAAAAATCAACAGGAAATGAAAATCTTTGTCGTTGAAAAAAAAGATAAGGAAAAATCAATAATAATTACATTAGAAAATTTCCCTATGATAAAACTGTTGGGATCATTTCCCGGTGAAAACGGAGTTTTTTTTCTTACGGCGTTTGAATTCCTTGCCGGAAGCGTACATGGCTGGAATGAATACACAATGGAATTAATGGGGACGGGAATTCTTAAATTTGAGGATGCGGCAATTCTTAAAATCGAAGATATTGAGCCTGTTCAGATTACAAAAGGGCGCGTTCAGCGTTATGATACCCGCATAACCGGAAACGACGCGTTATCGGCATTACGCAACAGGCGCGAGCGCATACTAGCCGTTACGGAATGGATGAAATCCCTGCGCCTTGAAAAGGAGAAAAAATTTGATGATTTTGAAAAATTCTGGCAGCCGGTTCTTTTACCCGAGACGGTATCAAAGAAAAACAGGCCAAACGGCTGGATTCAGGACGCCGACCAGTTCGAGAAAGCCGACGGCATACGCTGGAACATAAGCTACACCGAGCGCACTTTTTCAGAAGAATTATGGCCTATAAGGAATTCCGGCACTTTACTGCGCGATTGGGAAGAGGCAAGCGGCTGGATATATCTGGAATATGAATGGAAAAATATTGTAGAATTATTATCTAAAGAAACAATCTTTACAAAAATTAAGTGAGGTATTAAATGGAGAATGGAACTTTTTCAGTACTGGAACTTTTCAACCTTGGGGGGATTTTTATGTGGCCCCTGCTTGTATTTTCAATCGCCGTCGTCGCAATATCCTTGGAACGCGCTATTTATATTCTTTATCATGATCTAAGAGTTAATTATTTGTACGATAAAGTTTCCGACTATGTAAAATCAAACAATTATTCGGGAGCATGCGATTATCTTTCAGGATTATCAAAACGGCGGATTGGTGCGCGTATTATTTTAACCCTTTTAAAGCAGGTAAAAACGGGACAGGCGTTTTTGGTGCAACGCGCCGAACGCGCCGTAGAAACCGAAGCGAAGAACTGCATCAACTCCCTTGAAAACGGTTTTAACTTTCTTACCGCCCTTGGCTCCCTGTCCCCATTAACCGGCTTTCTTGGGACGGTATCGGGAATGATTGGCGCTTTTAAATCAATCGCCGAAGCGACGGAAGTAAACGCGCAGATTGTCGCAAACGGCATCTACGAAGCCCTTATCACCACGGTATTCGGACTTATAATCGCCATCATCGCGATGATCGCGCACTCCATTTTAAGCCATATCGTTGATAAATTTGCCGCGAGAGTTGAAGGCGTTTGTTCGGACTTAATCGCCCAAATTGAAAGCAATCAAAATGCGGGAAAGTAAACAGGCAAAATGAATATATCACGCCGAAAAAAAACCGGTTTTCTTGAATCAAGCGCCGCAAGCGATCTTGCTTTCCTGCTAATTATATATTTTCTTGTTATTGCCGGTTTTAACGTCAACAAAGGCTTTATAATTAATCTGCCGGCAAAAGACTCCACAAGAATGATATTAAAAGAAGAATTAGTGCGCTTTGAAATGGATTCAAAAGGAGGGATATTGCATGACGGGGCAACATTAACTATCCCAAAAGCAAAAACAATAATTCAAAGCGCCCAAAAGGAAAATCCCAATATAGCGGTAATTATTACTATTGACGGTAAAGCCCGTTGGCAAAATGTCGTGTCATTTGTGGAGCTTGCCCAGGATTTACAGATTGATTCATTTTCATTTTCCATGAAAAAGGATAATTAATGAATTTCAGACGGCCAAAAAAAACTTTTAATATTCCCCTGTCTTCCATGTCGGATATCGGATTCCTGCTTTTAGTCTTTATTATGCTTGTCTCCCTTATAAATTACCGCAAAGAGGTAAAAATCGAATATCCTGAAGCGCAAAAAGCGCTTCGCACAACCGAAGAAAAAAACCTTGAAGTATGGATTGACTTGGATGGGGATATTTATCTTGACGGAACTCCCGCAAACCGTAATGCTTTTGAGCAAGTGATAACAAATCTTTACATATCGGCCCCGGATACGAGAGTACATATAATTGCGGATAAAAACACTCCATATGAAAATATTAACAGCGTATTGGAAATAATGCAGCTTCTCCAGTACCGCGTTGTAAGCTTTGTGGTAAAAACCAATGAATGAAAAATTATTAAGATTAATTATTTTTATTATTACCGCCGCGATTCACCTGCTTATAATATTTTTTCTGGTTTTTAACACGGGGGCGGTTATTCAGGAAGATACGGAAAACGCCAGAGTTATGAAGCTGACGGACATTGCCGAACTCCCCCCTCCTCCGCCTGATGAGCCTGAAATTCCGCAGGTGGAAGAAATAGCCGAAGTAATGATAGAAACGGATATTCCACCCGTTCAAAACGTAGTCCCCGCGGGAACTTTAAACGTCGTTACTTTTGAAAATTATCTTCCGGTGCATCAGGTTTCCGCGCCCCCGAAATTTGACGACAGCGCCCTTGTTTCCGCTTTAGTTTATCCCCCCATCGCCTTACGTTCAGGTATTGAAGGCAGGGTTGTTCTTGAATTATTTGTAGATCGCACGGGCGCGGTACAAAAGATAACCATTTTGCGCGAAGATCCTGAAGGCAAGGGATTCGGAGAAGCCGCCGTCAGGGTATTTACGGACAGAAAAGGAACTCCCGCCTACGCAAACGATGAACCCGTCTCCTGCCGTTACCGGTATCCAGTGGTCTTTAGAATTAAATAATTAGTAAATAAGCATCGCGTCGCCGTAGCTGAAAAAGCGGTATCCTTCTTTTATGGCTTCTTTATAGCTTTCAAGGATCAATTCTCTGCCGGCGAAGGCTGATACTAACATCAGTAATGTTGATTCGGGAGTGTGAAAATTGGTAAAAATTGCATCCACCGCTTTAAATTTATAGCCGGGGTAAATAAAAATTGAAGTTTTGTTTTCTCCGCGCTTTAGTTTTCCGTCCGTCCATGCGCTCTCCAGAGTTCTAACGCTTGTGGTTCCTACCGCGACAATTTTTCTTCCCGCTTTTTTAGCCTCTTTTATTTTTACGGCGCTGTCATCGTCTATAAAAAAATATTCGCCGTGCATTTTATGATCTTCTATATTTTCAGCGCGGACTGGAAGAAATGTTCCCAAACCTACATGTAAAGTTATATATACGCTTTCTATTCCACGGGAATCAAAAACATCCAATATTTCTCTTGTAAAATGCAGTCCCGCCGTCGGGGCCGCCGTAGAGCCTGTTTGTCTTGCGTAAACAGTCTGATAACGTTCAGTATCCGACGGAGCGTCTTTCCGTTTTATATACGGCGGCAGTGGGACATGGCCGTTCTTTTCAAGCCATGCGTCATTTATGGGGACTTCAAATTTTAACAGAATACATTCGTCTTCAAAACCGCCGACGACCGCTTTTATCCGCTCCTGCCCGTCCTGCGGGAATAAATAAACATCCCCCGTCCGTCTTCGGCGCGCGCGTTTTGCCATAGCTTTCCATAAAAGACCATCCCCATTTACGTCATCCAAAAGCAGAAACTCCAGTCTTGCACCGGTTTTTTCATTAAAGGCGACAAGACGCACTTTGCGTACTTTTGTGTCGTTAAAAACCAAAAGCGGCTTTTCATTACCGGCGCTTAAAAATTTTTCACCGCAAAGAATATCCGGTAATTGAAAGACTTTTATGTGTGCGCGCGCGCCGGAGAGCCTGTCAAGCGTCATTAACCGGCTCTGTCCCCGCTTTTCGGGGGGATATTGCGCGATTAAATTTTCGGGAAGATCAAAATAAAAATCGCCCTTCTTCATTTAAAAAAGAGAACCTTCATTATTTGCGGCATTGTTAGGCGCTAATCCAAGATGGCCGTAAGCGAAATTTGTCACAACCCTTCCCCTCGGAGTGCGCTGTATAAGGCCAGCCTGTATTAAAAACGGCTCATAGTAGTCTTCCAGAGTTTCAACGGATTCCCCGATTGAAATGGCCAGAGTGTCAGCCCCGACAGGGCCGCCATTATAACGTTCAATAATTATTTTTAAAATTTCCCTGTCCTGTTTTTCAAGGCCGAGTTCGTCTATTTCAAGACGCGACAGGCCGTCGTGAACGACAGCCAAAGTAATGGAAGGCTCTCCGGCGTACTGGGCAAAGTCCCTCATGCGCTTTAACAGTTGATTCACCACCCTTGGAGTGCCCCTTGAAGATTTTGCAAGTAGCGAAGCTGCGTCGTTATCAATTTTTACTTTTAAAAGCCCGGCTGAACGGCGGACTATGGCTTCCAAATCCCACTGTTCGTAAAAAGAAAAACGGCAGGTAATGCCGAATCTGCTTATTAAAGGACTTGAAACAACGCCTGCCTTTGTCGTGGCCCCCACAAGCGTAAACGGCTTAATCGCGATTCTCATTGTTCTCGCGCTCGGCCCCTGCCCTATAACCCAGTCAATTCCGTAATCTTCCATCGCGATGTAAAGAAGCTCTTCAATGGCGGGTTTAAGGCTGTGTATTTCGTCGATAAAAAACACGTCTCCTTTTTTTAAGTTGGTTAAGAAGCCGACAAGGTCTTTTGGCTTTTCAAGGGCGGGAGCCGTAGTTTGAACAAAACCGGTTCCCATTTCATTCGCCACAACCTGCGCCATTGTAGTCTTGCCAAGACCCGCGGGTCCGATTAAAAAAAGATGATCCAAGCTGTCCCCGCGTTCTTTAGCCGCGGAAATAAAAACCGACAGGTTTTCTTTCATTCCCTTTTGCCCCAAGAATTCTTTCAGATTGCGGGGACGGAGAGCCATGTCCTGCGCGTCTTCAATAATTGATTCAGGCCTTACGGGGCTTTTTTCTTTCATCTTACGCGCCGCTTAAGCTTAAAACAGCTTTTTTAAATATATATTCTTCTTTTTCATTTTCAGGCATATCTAAAACTATGGAACTCTCCGCTTTTGCCAAAGCCTGCGCCGCCTGCCTTCTGTCATAACCCATGCCGACAAGCGCTTCAACAAGCTCATTGTACGGAGAAACAATGTCAACCGACCGCGTTTGAACAAGTTTGCCTTTTAACGAAAGCAACATTTTTTGCGCCGTCTTCTTGCCGAGCCCCGGAACGGCTTCAAGCCGCGCAAGGTCTCCGTTTTCAAGCGCCCTTTCAAGGTCGTCCTGGCTTATGCCGCCCATTATTTTAATCGCGCCCTTGGGGCCGATTCCCTCGACTTTTATCAGTTCCAAAAACGTATTCCGCCGGTTTTCATTACAAAAACCGAAAAGCTTCATTTGATCATCCCTATGGTACAGCCATGTAAAAACCCGACATTCGCCGTTCAGGGAAAGAGTCTGCACGTCATTTACCGGCATGGCGATTTCCCATTCAATATCGCCCGAAAGTATAAAAACAGTCTCTGTGCCCTTTCCGCTGACAATACCGCGGATACTGTTAAACATAGGTTGAGCATATCATTTTTTGGGAAAAAAAAGAAGAATTCACTTGACGGAAACAAATTATTATAGTATAGTCAGACTAGACAGACTATATAAGAAGGATATTAAAATGAATGTAAAGACAAAGAAAAAAAACAAATGGCAATTACAGGAGGCAAAAGCTATGTTTAGTGAAGTTGTTAAAGAGGCTGAATTTATACCTCAAATTATCACGGTTCGGGGCAAGGAAACGGCGGTTATTCTTTCTTATGAAGAATATAAAAAATTATCAAGCCCAAGACAAACCTTCTTTGAATTTATCCAAAATTCTCCCCTGCGTGACATAGAACTGGAATTACCGCCGCGCCAGACGGAAAAAACAAGAGAGGTGTTCCTGTGAAATATCTTCTGGATACCAATGTAATTTCCGAAATGCAAAAATCAAATTGCAGTGAAAATGTAAAATCATTTATGGATACCATTCCCTGGGATGATTTGTATATACCGGGCATTACTTTAGGGGAGTTATGTTACGGTATAGAAAAACTCCCCTACGGTAAAAAGAAGCACGAGCTTTCAATTTGGCTGTATGTTGAATTACCGCAGTGGTTTGATGAGCGTATCATTACCTTTGATACCGAAGTAATGCTGGAATGGGGAAAAATAAGAGCCGAAACAAAAAGGACATTGCCGGTCGCCGATTCATTAATCGCCGCGTCCGCGATTGTTCACCACATGTTCCTTGTTACAAGGAACACAAAAGACTTTGAAGACATCGAAAGGATAAACTTGCTTAATCCGTGGGAGTTTTAACCTAAGTTTTAATTACCCTGGGGGTTTTCAGGGCGCTGTTTACCGCGCAAATAGCGGCTCCCAGGGCGTCCGCGGCATGGTCGGGAGTTGGGATTTTATCCAGTCCCAATATAAGGCAAACCATCCGCTGGACCTGCCTTTTATCCGCCGCGCTGCCGCCTACCACTCCCTGCTTGATTGCGTTAGGTGTAAATTCATGAAGGAAAATTCCTTTTTCCGCTATTGCCGCGGATATTACCCCCCTCGCTTCGGCTACCGGTATGGCGCTTGAGACATTCCTGCCAAAATACAGGGTTTCTATCGCCGCTTCATGCGGTTTATATTTTTTAATTAAATTGCGTATACATTGCAAAATAAAAAAAAGGCGATCCGCTCTTGGAGTGTCCGCCTTTGTTACAATAACGCCATGATCAATATATCTTATCGTACCGTCAACATCATCAAGAACGCCCCAGCCCGTATTTGCAAGACCGGGGTCTATTCCGATAATCCTGCGAAATTCGTCTTTTTTTGGTTTTGTTTTAGCCAGCGTCAAACCCTTCGGGGATGGTTACGTTTGAATAAACATTCTGCACATCCTCGTTTTCTTCAAGCTTGTCAATTAACTTGAGCGCTTTAGCCGTCCCGTCATTGTCTAAAGTTTTTTCCACCTCGGCGACCATGCTTATTTGCGCGCTCATAGTTTCAAACTCTTTGGCTTGAAGCGCGTTTAATACATTTTCAAAATCCTCAGGAGCGGTTGTAACTTCGATAATTCCTTCCTGCGATGAAACGTCTTCGGCGCCGCCTTCAATCGCCACTTCCATTACCGCGTCTTCCGTATACTTTTCTCCGTCCATGGTAATTACGCCCATACGTTTAAAAAGCCTGGAAACCGAACCGGAAGTGGCAAGCTGTCCGCCCGCCCTCGTCAGAATATTACGGATATCGGCGGCGGCGCGGTTTTTATTGTCCGTAAGAACCTCGATAAAAATCGCAACCCCTCCCGGAGCATAAGCTTCGTAAACAAGTTCTTCATAGTTTACGCCTTCAAGTTCTCCCGTTCCTTTTTTTATCGCCCTGTCAATGTTATCTTTGGGCATATTGGCGGCTCTGGCTTTTAGAACGGCTGTCCTCAAACGCGGATTGCCGTCTATACTGCCGCCGCCCATTCTTGCGGCGATAGAGATTTCTTTTATTAATTTAGTAAACATCTGGCCGCGTTTTGCATCCGCGGCCCCTTTTGCGTGCTTAATCGTCGCCCATTTGCTGTGGCCCGACATGGTAACTCCTTACTTTAGTAGAATAAAAATGCTGCCTTTTTTATCAGACTTTTCCCTTTTGAATGGCTTTGCTAATAGCATCATCTATAAACTTTTCATACCATTCAGTAGCAAAGGGATCTTTAGCCCTTACCTGGACCTTAATCTGATCTTCAATACTATCCTTACAAGGTTCACAAACGCTATGTCTTCCATAGTAGAAGAATGTCCTACGGGTTGCCGGATCCTCCACTTTTTTCCTGCAAACATCACAATATACGCTTTGCATAAAGCCTCCTAATTTATTATCTTGTTATAGTATATAAAAAATTTTAAAATATGTCGAGTACTTATATGAATGAAAATGAAAAAAAATTATTAACAGTAGGGGAATCCGTATATTGCTCCAAAAACCCCCTTATTATAGCTGAATTGGGCACTTCCCACAACGGCGATATAAAGAAAGCAAAGCAGTTGATTGACGCGGCCTCCGGCTCTGGAGCCGGATGTGTAAAAGTCCAGATGGTTTATGCCGATGAAATTCTGCACCCAAATACCGGAGAAGTGCCGCTTCCCGGAGGCAAAATCAAGCTTTATGACCAGTTTAAAGCTCTTGAAACGCCTGTGGAATTCTATGCGGAAATTAAGAAATACGCGGAATCAAAGGGGCTTTTGTTCCTTTGCACCCCATTTGGCTTGAAAAGCGCAAAGATTTTAAAGGAAATTCACCCGAAAATAGTAAAAATTGCCTCCCCTGAGTTGAATTTTTCTGGTTTACTGGAAGAAATTGCCTGTTGGGGACTGCCTGTTTTGCTTTCTTCCGGAGTTTCAAGACTGTCTGACATTGAAAATGCCATAGAAATTCTTCGAAAGGATGTCTCGCAGAGGCGCACTGTACCTTCGGTACGTGACGCAAAGGCGCAAGGAGAAAGCTCTCCTTCTGATACTAGTGAACCAAATGTCCGATATTTTCAAGAGGAGGATTCAATTTGCTTGTTGCATTGCGTTACTTCCTACCCCGCGCCGGAGACAGATTATAATTTGCGGGTTTTACCATCACTTGCGGCTGTTTTTGGCGTTTCCGTAGGGGTTAGCGACCACAGTTCAGATCCGGAACTTGTTCCCGCTCTGGCTGTGGCTATGGGCGCGGCTGTGATAGAAAAGCACTTCTGCCTTTCTAAAACCGATGGCGGCCTTGACGACCCGATTGCCCAACCGCCAGAAGAATTTTCCAAAATGACGCGCGCCATCCGACGCGCCGCCGAAGCCGGAGCGCGGGAGACAATCGCTTACTACAGCCGTGAACGCGGCGAAGACTTTATAAGCCAAATTTTGGGAAGCGGCGTTAAAGAACTGGCCCCTTCGGAAAAAGCCAATTACCGCCTTACCAACCGTTCAATTCACGCGCTCAGGGACATTGCGGCGGGAGAAGTATTAAAAGAGGGCGATTACGCGTGTTTAAGGACGGAAAAGCTTCTGCGCCCCGGGCTTGAGCCATGCTGGGAAAAATTTATAAAAGGACGAACCGCGAGGAATTTTATTCCCGCCGGTGAGGGGATACGGTTTGAAGATATTTAAAACTCAAATGATATTTACCACGAACCAGCGCGAACAGCGAATTGTTTTTGAACCGCGGAAGGATCGAACTTCCGACCCGCAGATTAAGAGTCTGCTGCTCTACCGGCTGAGCTAGCGGTCCATGAACATAAATATACTATCAAAATATCAAATACTGGTCAATTGATTGACATAAACCCATGAAAATTGATAAACTGTTTAAAGAGACTCGCATATAGGCGAGAGTGGTGGAATTTGGCAGACACGCCAGACTTAGGATCTGGTGCCGCAGGCATAAGGGTTCAAGTCCCTTCTCTCGCATCTCTCGCAGTATTTAGAATTATTAAAATATAGAGGAAAATTGTGGCTATTACAAAAGAAATTAAAAGACTTGAAAAATCAAATGTATCCTTAAATATCACCGTCCCCAAAGAGGATGTGCGCTCTCAGTATAATGAGATGATAGGGGAATATACCAAAAATATGCAGTTGCCGGGTTTCCGCAAAGGGAAAGTACCGAGGGAAGTGTTGGAGCGGAAATTCGGCGACGCCCTTAAAGACGACGCTTTGGGGCGGGTAATGGAATCATCACTGCAGGAGGTCTTTAAGGATGAAAATCTGCCCCGGGGCGACAGACCCCTGCCCTATTCCACTCCGGAACTTCAGGGTAAGCCGGTTTTTGACTTTTATAATGACCTTCAGTTTTCCGTAATTTATGATGTTTTGCCGGAAGTGAAAATCGGCCAGTGGAAGGGGTTAAAGGTCGAGCATCCTTACGCGGAAGTCGAGAAAAATGATATTGATAAAGAACTGGAAGAAATCCGCGAAAGAAACGCCATTGTCATGGATCGGGACGACGGCGCTTCCGCGAAAAAAGGCGATGTTGTAACCATCGACTACCAGATCTACGAAGAAAACGGCGAAGCAAAACCTGACATGCAGCGCAAGGATTTTGTTTTTACTATCGGTTCGGGAACCAATGTTTACAAATTAGACGACGATATCATCGGAATGAAGAAAGGCGAGACAAAGGAATTTATCAAAGAATTTGACAAAGACAATACCGATACAATGCTTGCCGACACTTCAAGAAAAGTTCAAATAACGCTTACGGCGCTCAAAGAAAAAAAACTTCCCGATTTAGACGACGATTTAGCGCAGGATGTCGATGAAAAGTTCAAAACACTGGATGATCTTAAAAACAACATTAAAGAAAAACTGGACAAAAATCTTGAAATCCGCCTGAAAGAGAAAAAACTAAACGCGCTTTTAACAAAAATAATGGAAAATACGCCCGTCACCCTGCCCGAATCCATGATTAAAGCTGAAATTGAAGGCCGCTGGAGACGGCTTGCGCGGTACTACAATACGGACCCGGAAACAATCGCGCAGATGATGAGCGGGTCTGAAAAAAACAAAGAATGGCGCGAAATAGCGGAAAAAGCGCTTCATTCCAGGCTGATAATTGAAACTTTAATGGAAGAACAGAAAATCGAAGTTTCGGATGAAGACGTGGAAAAAGAATTTGAATCAATCGCCGCGGCAAACGGCGCTGAAATTGAAGAAATAAAAAAACACTACAACGAAGACGCGATTTTTTATTTAAAAGAAGACATCAGAGAGAAAAAGATTACAGATATGTTGTTTGCGGAAAACGATTTAAAACATGGAAAAAAGGAGAATTATCTGGATTTTATGACAGATAATGGTTAAATTTAGAATATGAGTACAAAAATGAGCAGTCTGGTCCCTATGGTAGTTGAGCAAACAGGAATGGGAGAACGTTCCTATGATATTTTTTCCCGCTTGTTAAAAGACCGTATCGTGTTTATGGACGGAGAAATAAATGACATTTCCGCCGATCTTGTCGTCGCCCAGCTTTTGTTTCTGGACGGTCAGGATATTGATAAGGACATCAACCTTTATATAAATTCCCCCGGCGGTTCCGTAACCGCGGCTCTTGCAATTTACGACACCATTCAACTTTTAAAATCGGAAGTTCAGACAATTTGCCTTGGACAAGCCGCCAGTATGGCCGCCCTTATTTTAACGGCAGGCTCCGTGGGAAAGCGGAAGGTTCTTCCGTCCTCAAGGGTGCTTATCCACCAACCGTGGGGCGGCGCACAGGGACAGGCGAGGGACATCGGCATTCAGTCAAAAGAGATAGTCCGTCTAAAAAAACTGATAATAGAATATTTTGCCAAACACACCGGCAAGTCAACAGAGCAAATTGCGTCCGATTTGGAAAGAGACTTTTTTATGTCCGCGCAGGACGCGGTTGAGTACGGCATAGCCGACTCCATATTAACGAGGGAGAAAGATGGCAAAACTTCGTAACGGACCTGAGGTATTTGAAAGAGTCTGCTCTTTTTGCGGAAAGAGCGCCGACATGGCGCGCCGCTTAATAGCAGGCCCCAATGACGTTTTTATCTGCGATGAATGTATAGAAGTTTGCCGCAAAATTTTAAGCGAAGAAGAACATGAGCTTACCTCTCATTTTACGGGCGATATTCCAACTCCGCAGGAAATTAAAAAATACCTTGACCTGTTTATCATCGGGCAGGATAACGCCAAGAAAGCGCTTTCAGTCGCCGTTTACAACCATTATAAAAGAATCGCAAACCCACCGTCCAAAGAAAGCGATGAAGTTGAAATTGAAAAATCAAACGTTCTTTTAATCGGTCCTACGGGAACCGGCAAAACGTTACTTGCAAAAATCCTCGCAAAAAAATTAAAAGTTCCGTTTGCCATAGTGGATGCGACAACCCTTACGGAAGCCGGTTATGTGGGCGAAGACGTTGAAAACATCCTTCTTAAATTGATACAGAGCGCGGGCGGCAATATCTCAGCCGCGGAAAGGGGCATCGTTTATATCGACGAAATTGACAAAATCGCGCGTAAGGGCGAGAACGTTTCAATTACTCGCGACGTTTCAGGCGAGGGCGTTCAGCAGGCGCTTTTAAAAATAATCGAGGGGACTATAGCTTCCGTTCCGCCCCAAGGCGGCAGAAAACACCCCAATCAGGAAATGATACGCATTGACACCACAAATATTCTTTTCATCTGCGGTGGGGCGTTTGTAGGACTCGACAAATTAATCGCGCGCCGGGTCGTGAATCATCCGATAGGTTTTGGATCCGAAGCGGGCGGCAGGGAAAAATCATTAAAAGAACTATACGACGCCATGCATCCGGACGATTTAACCCGTTTCGGCATGATTCCTGAATTTATCGGAAGGCTTCCCATTATCGTCGGTCTTGAAGAATTAAAACTCGAAGATTTAAAGCGAATCATCACGGAACCGCGCAACGCTATCGTGCGCCAGTACCAGGCGTCCCTTTCTTATGACAACGTAACGCTTGAGTTTACGGAAAAAGCGATTGACGCGATAGCCGACAAGGCAATTAAACAAAAAACAGGCGCGCGCGGTTTAAGGGCGATTGTTGAAAAACTAATGACAGATATTATGTTTGACATTCCATCAATACCGGGCGATAAAAAAATAATAATTTCCCATGATACAGTGGAAAAATCAGAACCGCCGCAGATAATATATCTGGAACAAAAGCAAAAGAGCGCATAACGCTGTGGGAAAAAACGCCGAAGAAAAAAAAAGGGGATCTTCCGCGCTCGGATTCTTTTCCCGTCGGAAGGATAAAAGCTCTTTATTTTATGATTATTCGGGAACGGAAGAACTTTCCGCGGAAGACCTTCCGCTTTTACCGTTAAGGGACCTTGTTCTTTTTCCCCAGACGGTGGTTCCCATTTTTATCACATTCAAACCCGGCATTGCCGCATTGGACGAAGCGCTTAAAAGGGATAACCGTCTTTTTGCCGCATGTTTAAAAAAGAACGATATGCGCCTGTCATCCGACGAACCTTACGCGCTCGGCACGGTAGTAAGAATAATTTCACATTTAAAGCTTCCCGATAATACTTTCCGCGTTGTGTTTCAATGCGAATACCGGGGAACAATTATTTCCATCAATACGAATCAAAATTATACGATGGTAAGGGTTGAACCGCTTAAAACGATCGGGTTAAGCGATCCGTTAAGTTCAGAAGATTTAGGGTTAATGCGAAGCGTCCAAAAATCATTTTCCCAATACGCCGAGTATTCAGGAAGAATAAATCCCGACACTCTTACCGCCGTTGAAAAAGCGGAAGATCCCGAACGCCTTGCGAATCTTGTGAGTAACGCCGTAAATATAAAATCCGAGAAAAAAATTGAACTGTTGGGTATTGCCGATACAAGGGAAAGATTTCTTTCGATTCTTGAAATGCTTGAAAAAGAAAATGAAATATACGGCATTCAAAAAAATATTTCAGGCAAAGTAAGAAAACGGATGGACAAACGCCACCGCGAATATATCCTTAACGAACAGTTACGTGAAATTAACAAGG
>Ga0268262_10000804_pt1 | contig 40686 bp, 54 predicted proteins | sample TergutNc150P3_FD_190354 | JGI IMG/M metagenome (GOLD analysis project Ga0268262, IMG submission 190354) | Nasutitermes corniger P3 segment gut microbial community from laboratory colony in Florida, USA - Nc150 P3 (SPAdes) (version 2) | ecosystem: Host-associated > Arthropoda: Insects >...
TACAGCGTTCTATCCGTGGATCCGGGATGATTGCAAGACTGGCTCTTATGTCCATGAGTCCCCTCCTGCTCTTCCCTATCGTCTGTTTCTTCTTTTCCTTTAGCCTTTTTATAATGCGGTTGCCCTGCATGCCTTGCCATGGCTACTTGACAAATTTTTCATGGCTAAATAGATTTTATATAGTCCATTCCCCGGTTGTGTAATGGTAGCACGGCAGACTCTGGATCTGCTTGTGGGGGTTCAAATCCTCCCTGGGGAAAATCGGTAAATCCTTATGTCATAAGGAAATAAAATAGGGCAACTTGACAGCAAGATACCCTAACTATTGCGTATCAAAAAACTGGCAGATGGAACGGCAGATAAAATCCGTTCCCATGCTGTTTTGCAAGGGTTAGGCGTATGGCGAAACTTCCCTTTTCAATTTACAGGCGTACCGGGCGGCGGTATTATTACGTCCAATTCAAGAACGAACAAACCGGGGAATATATGTCAGCAATCAGCACAAAGCAAGAGACGGAATCCGGGGCGGTCTCTGTTGCTTTCCAGTGGCTAAAGGACGGCATACCACAAAAGGGAGAGGCCATCCCTTTGAAAAAATATTCCCTGCGGGACATGGCAAGGGAGGCAGAAATTTCCGCTACCGACTGCGAGTACATTTGCAAGGAACTACAGCGGCGGGGGATGCTAAAGTCTTATGTCATATCGGATAGCAAACAGGCCGTTGACCTTATCGGCTACCTCTTAGAGTTTTGGAACTGGGAAAAATCGGCTTATATCCGGGAACGCTTACGGAAAAACCACGGCATACACCGCAGACATTGTAAGCTCCAAAGCCAGGCTATAACGCTTTATTGGGGACCTTTTTTCAAAGGGCGTTTTCTGGGAGATATTAAAGCAACGGATATTGACGCATTTATAAATTACATAGGGGAAAAAGATTTATCGGCTTCAAGAAAAAACGGCATTATAAAAGCCGGAACAAAGCCACTGCGCTGGGCCTTTTCAAAAGGGGAAATCGAAGCCGATCCTACAAGGGGACATCTCCTTTTTTCAGGCGATGGAAAAGAACGGCAAGTGCTATCTCCGACCGCCGCGACCGCCGCCTTCCGTGCAGAGTGGAAAGATGAGAGGGCCAAGCTTGCCAATATGCTGGCCGCCGTTACCGGCATGAGACAAGGGGAAATCCTGGCCTTGCGCTTGCAGGACTTGGGGCCTGACTGCCTGTATGTCCGGGGCGCATGGAGCAGCGGTTACGGCCTGAAGCTTCCCAAAAACAACAAGCCCCGGACTGTTGAGCTTCCCTTCCCCGATTTATTGCAGGGGCTTATTGATCTGGCGAATAGAAACCCCTGGGGCGTTTCACCTGACAGCTTAATTTTCTGGACGGAGTATAAAGCCGGTGTCCCTATGCAAGGGTATCAGTTTGTAAAAGGGCTTCGCGCTGCGTTGGTAAAAAGCGGTTTCCCAAAAAATGAAGCCGGGGAATATGTGTTTCACGGCTGGCGGCATTTTTACACGACATATCTTATGGGAAAACTCGAAAGAAAACTTTTGAAATCGCAAACTGGGCATCTGACTAATGAAATGCTTGACCATTATGGGGAACACCAAACAGAGAGCGACCGGAAGATAATACAGGCAACGGCAATAAATACATTCAGGGAGTTATTGCCTGATTTACGGGCGGCGGGGGAGTAAAAAACATAAACAGGAGTAAGGAATGAAAATTGACGGTAGCGATTGGAAAGATAGAGTAAAGAAAAAAAGCAAAAGTGAACAGCTATTTGATGGCTTGCTGTTTTATCGGCAGTTAGCCAGCCTACTTACTGATCGGTTACGAATCATAAAAGAATTGGAATGTTTGTTATCAGATGATCAAACAAAGTTTACGGAGTACCTGTCTGAAACCATTCATTCATATGAAAAAGAATGCGAAATTGTACTGGATGTTGATATAAATGGCCCGGTTCCCGAAGGATTCAAAGATGCCTATTATGATAAAAATACCACATTGGTACAGCACCTATACACAAAACGTATGCTTATCCTTGCCTTTTTGCAGGAACTAAAGGCTTTTTGGAATAAAGAGAAAACAGAAGAAATTGCCGCAAGATTAAAAGAAGCGCATAGTAAAGACGTTTCTGAAATTCTAAATGCAAAAAAAAGAATAGAACAAGATTTTTCATTACTCGAAAACTTGACCTTGAAAGCGATAGAAGATTCTCCCGATGACCAGGCAAAAGAATCAATAAAAAAATCACTGGGAGAAATGAAAGATGATTTTAAAAAGAACGGGTTTAATGTATGAAAGAAAAAATATCTGTTGAAGAGCTACGTTCTCATTATAACGCCTTCAAAGAAAAGGCTAAAACGCTTTATGAGAAAAAAGCCATAGAAGGTATAAATGAAATAATAAATGAGATGGAAGGTATTTTAAGTGATATACACGATGAAAATAGTTATAAAAATAATTATTTGATGGTCAGGTTGAAAAAAGAGACTTCTATAGGGTATCAGGCAATAGAAAAGCTCATGGGAATGGGCGTTATTCGTTATGATGGAAGCCATTTTGATTTTAGATGTGAAAGAATAGGTGTGATAGGCTCTTTCTTTGCTTATGTAAAATTTAAAAAACCTAAAATGCTTTCTGAATATATAACTCACAAAAGAAAACCAGTATCGCCCATAACTTTTACAAATGGGGGAAAAATAGCAGCTCCAGATGAATGGAAAATCATTGAAGATATTTTGAATAACCTGAATTTAACCAAAAAATAAACCTCCAAAGGTTTATACAGATAGAAACACATCTAATACCCTCTAAATGTACCGTGAAGAATAGAAGCACGGAAAAAACAGTTTAAGGGGTATACAATGGTAAATACTCAACCAACAAAAGAAGTCATGTCCAGGACGGAGGCGGCACTCTATCTGGGCGTTTGTAAGACAACACTGGACCGACTTTCCATTCCAAAAACGCAAATCAGGCGCAGGGTTCTATACCAGAAAAAAATCCTTGATGCCTGGCTCTTAAAGCACACCACGAAGGTCCCAAAATGATAACAGCGAAAAAAAGACAAATTGCTGAATCAATTGCTGACCGGCTTCTTGAGAACTTCTCAAGAATTAAATACGGGCAAGTGGCTGTATCCTTGCGGGTTCACTCTGGGCGGCCTGTAGATATTATCTACACGATTACAGAATCAATGCGGGATAACGAAATAACGGAGGCCGACACTGGGGAGACCACAGCGGGACAGTAAGCGATGACATCTAAAGTGTTAATAATTGTTATTGGTGATCAGCAAATTCTCATAGATAGAAAAGACTTGATAGGCATTGACCTATCTAATTTAAGAATAACTAATAGCGGTTACGCAGCGATAGGCAATAAATTGCTACACCGAATTATTATGAACCCGCCTGCAAATATGCAAATTGATCACGTCAATAAAAACACACTTGACAATCGCCGCTGTAATCTAAGGGTATGCACAAGTTCTGAAAATCTAATGAACAGGGGAAAACAACGAAACAACACTACTGGCTACAAGGGCGTTAGTAAGGATAAAAGATGCAAAAGGAAAAGTTACCGAGCGCAGATTACGGCAGATAAAAAAATTTACTATCTGGGTTATTTTGAAAAACCTGAAGAGGCCGGGGCCGCATATAAGAAAGCGGCAAAACAGCACCATGGAAAATTCGCAAGGGTTAATGATCCTTATATAGCGAAGGGAGAAAAGAGCATAAAAGAGGCAGATCATGAAACATGAAAAAAGCCCCCAACTCCGGGCAAGGCTATTAAGGGGCTACAGGAGTGATTACAGAACAATAGCAAATCTCAACGCGAAAAACAACACCCCGGATCACCCTATTAAAAATAAAAGGTACATACAAGCCGCACCATATAGTGGGGCATAAGGGGGAATTATGATCACGATTAAACTTGAGGAACATGACGCGGCTATGCTTGCGGTTTTCTGCCAAAAAATAAGCATGGAAACCCTGGGACGCTTCGCAAGCGACAATGACGAAATGCACAGGATGAGCGACACGCTTGAAACAATCCGAAATCAACTATGGGAATTGGGATTTAACCCCGCAGACGTTACACCAATAGGAAAGGCCCGATAATCCATGATCGCCGATTTTGTCATTGGTAAAATAAATGCCTATATTGCCGGGGGAATGTCGGTAGAGACCGCCGCATGGTTTACCATGGGGGAATTATCCGCAATTTACCGGGAAACTCATTACAGCAGGGATAACTCCGGGGCTTTCCGTATAACACCGCCGCCTGAAGATATACCGATAGAAACGGCAAGGGAAAAATGCAATGAAGCGATCAAGGAGATACTGGACTACTGCAAAAAGGAAGCGGCAACGAAGAGGCCACTGAATACCGAACCGAAGCAAGGAGTAGCGAAAAGCGAAGCCCCGGGAAACGCCGCACAGCAAGAATTAAGCGGGTTTGAAAAAATGGCGGAGTACGCAAGGAATCCGGCATGAGCGACAAACAAGAACAGCTTCAAGAAGTTGAACAGGCTTTTTTAGGCAGTTTACTAATAACTGATCCAGAAGACATTCCCCATCTTACCATACAACCATTATATTTTTATTTAAAAAGCAACGGCTTGATTTTTAAGACGTACCAAGAGCAACGGAAAAACAACATAAAACCGAACATACTGACGCTATGCGATGACCCTGACCTTGCCAGTGTCGATCCAAGTTATATAGCTTCACTGACAAATAAAAATTTATCGGTAGCGAACATACAATTTTATGAGAGCAAAATCATAAAGGCATGGCAGACGCGAACGGCAAAATATGCCAATGAAAGATTTAAGGCAAGAATAGAAGCCGCAGACTTTTCAGGGGACATTGAACTGGAAATCCGGAAATATATAGAGATTCTGTCCGGGGCGTTATGCGATAAAAATACCGATAGCCCTATTGTTACTTATGAGGGGTATCGGCAACGCCGGGCAGATCGCAAATATTGGGAAGAATTCGCTCCCGCGTTTTTATGCCGTCTACCCATTCCAGACGGCAGTATACACCTAATCGGCGGAAGGACCGGAAGTAATAAAACAAGCGCCTTGATTAACATAATGCGTGAACTCTTGGAAACCGTTGCCCCGGACACGGTAACAAATAACAAACACAGGGAACAGTTAAAAAACGCTACCCGCCGCATGGTTTTTGTAAGCCGTGAAATGATCGCAGACGATATACTAGACCGCCTTGCCCTTTCCTTGGCTTGGGCAAACAAGGGTGCTTTTCCTTGCCTAGAGGAGTTAGAAGAAAATCCATTTTTCAATATTTTAAAGTTTCACACTTCCTTAAAATATCCTGATATTCCCCCAGAGGACAGTTTCAAGGCTTACAGTTATGTTTTAGAAAACATCATTGATCCGGCAATGCGAAGCGGGCGGCTTGTAATACTTGACGTAATTGATGCCAGAACCCTGGAGGAAATTCTTCTGAAATTGACCAGGTTGCACATCGGGCCGGGGGATGTAGTTTTAATAGACTATATCCAGATACTACCCGCCACAACGAATAAGGAAGCGGAAAGATATGCAAATACTGATTATTTGCGCATGAGGTATATAGTCCATGAGTTACGAAAGGCCGCAAAAAAAAGCGGGGCTATTTTTATATGCGCCGCACAGTTGAACCGGGAAGCTGCCAGGGAACAAGCCGAGGGAAAAACAAATATTGAAACCGCTTTTAAGGACAGTGCCGATCTTGAACAAGCAGCGCACAGCGCCGTTATTATCAACCGCAAAGATGGGAAAGGTGGGAAACCGCCTGTACTTTCCTTTCATGTGGTAAAGGCCCGATCATCACATCATCTGGGACTATGCAAAAACATAGTCTGGAAATCCGGTTTTTACCACATGGAATTGGAGGAAGAAGGAGAGGTAAAACCTACGCCATTTTCCGGGGCTACTTCAACAGAAACAACCGAAGATGAAAAAAGAACCACACAAAATTCAACATCCCCCAAAAAGGTACTTACACGTGATGACATAAAGGGGACAAAATGAAGAAATACCAACGCGCAACCAAAAACGAACTTGAAACATTCTTGTTTCGCAATAACCATGTAAATATGCAGCCGGAATTGTTCAATGACATTTATGATGCTGACGGCAATATTATAAAGCCCGGAAATTATTCCCGCAAAAACGAGATGACAGGGGCGGGAATAGAGTATGTTACCAGCTACGTTGAATATCTATGTACCCACTTAAAAACAATGGTATTAGAAACCAATTCAAAAAATTATTACGAATCCACGCCTGTCGAATGGGCGGCTTTTCTTGACATTGTAACAGGCGGCATATCAAACCAAAGAGACAGGGCCGCAAATGAAATATTGAGGCTTCACGCAAACCAAAAGCCGGTACTGATAAAGCGGCGCGATGGCCATGTTGTGAGTATGCAGCCTTTTATTCTGATATTTGACTGGGGCAAGCCGGAAACCCTGGACGCAAGGGCCGCCGCCAATCTGGCACGTATGCAGAAAGGCGCAGAGGAACTGGCAAGGAAAAGGGAAATAGAAGCGGCAAGGAAAGAAAATAGGCCGCTTAACGTTGACAACATAAAATACCCGGATCTGCTACCCATTGAAACTATAACCATCCAATTCTCAAAGCCGCTTTTTGATGACTTTTTCCGCGAGGGAGCGGGTAGTTATTCTTTCCCTACAGGGTTGTATGCGAAAATGTTCCAAAAGGCCAACGAACTCAAAGAGAGCCTTGCAAAACACAGGAAAGAATACGGCCTTGCCGCCAATGATGAGATACTGGATCTAGACCAAGAAGCGTTCATATCCGCTTATACAAGGTTTGCCCGGTACATCATGCTTCACAATAACCTAATGGCAACGGACATTAAAAACAAAGAGCATTACAGTACGCTTGTTTTTGATTTTTATAAGACCCTCGATTTTCTTACTTCGGTATACCCAAGCGCAGTAAGCACAAATGGAAGAAAAGAGCGCAGGGTAGATATGCCCAAATTCGTAAAGTTTTTGTCAAACGCGATAGCACTTTACAGGGTTATACCCAATTTCCTTTTGTATCCAACGCTTGAATATATCGACCGGCACGGCTTCCGGCTGGGCATTTATACCAGCATGGAAGCAGCAGACAAGGCAGACAAGGAAAGAAGCGGCAAGGGTAAATTGTCGCCCATTTCGGTAGGGAGATGTCGCCCATTTCGGTAGGAAAAATCCCCCAAATGTCGCCCATTTCGGTAGGGAGAATTCACGATTCCCCTAAAGATTCCTAAAGGAATCCTAAAGACATCGGCGGGGTACGCTTGACGCTACCCCCGCCGCTGAACGTGGGAATACCCTGTTTTCGTTATTTGCCGGTGATCTGAATTTGCCATATTAACAACTTTTATAATTCTGCCTGTTTGCCCGGCAAAAAGACTTTGAATTTCCCTAAAGTATAAGGTTTCGGGTCTGGCTTCCCATGCCAGGCAATGAGACATTCTGCGATTTTCCCACAAGTAAAGCCCCGGAAACTCCGGGGCTTTTAAGTTTTACTGATTACTCACAATACGGACACCACCAGCTCTCCATCTTTCAAAAGGAACATACCTGTAATTTCGGATATAATCAGAAATAGGATAGCTTCCGTATTCTCCCCATGCGGTGCCAGCGATTGTACTTTTCCATACCCATTCGGCGACATTCCCTGTCATGTCGAATAGACCTAACTCATTGCACAGCTTTTTTCCAACTTCATGTGTGGTATCAGAAGAATTACTGTAACACCATGCAAAATCCTCTATTCCAACATTGCTACCCACTGGCCCTCCAGAATAGTATTTTCTCACGCCGAGGGTATTAATTTGCCCTGGATCCTGCATATCGGCGCCAATAGCGGCCCACGCCCATTCGTTAGCTGTCGGCAATCTGTAACCGTTTGCCGTTTCGTCTATAAATATGTTCGATTCGGCGGAATCTGATCTGGTTTCAATGGCCCACTTCAAATAAACTTCCCAATCAGGAACTCCCCAAACGCAGTACACCGGTTCCCTGCCTGTCGCTATAGATAGACGGTTACAGAAAAGCACTGTCTCATACCAGTTAAGGTTATCGACCGGGCGGCGGCTTTGCACTTCCCCAGGTGCCGGATTGATCTTAAACAAGCTGGGGTTTTCCTTCATGATAAGCTGATATAGTTCCTGAGTTGTTTCCGTTTCCGCCATCCAAAAGCCAGTAGGTACTGAAACCAGCATGTCCCTTTTCCCCATGGAATCGTGAGCCATCGGATCGGGTATCATAAAAGCCCCGGAAGGAACGAAGCGCATTTTGAAACCTATCCCCCCTACTATCCGGGTTTCCTGGTCTAATGCTGCCGGATCTTTGGCAACCGTTACCGTTAGGGCTTTGGCATAAAAAATACCCTTGCTGTCTGTTACTTTCAGGCAAACAAAATACGCACCGGCTGCCAGGCCGTCAGCCTGTATTTGCAACAAATCGCCAGAAACCGCAAAGTGCCTGTTATCCGTATCGTTCTTTCCATCCCCTGAAGCTAAGGCATAAGTGAACGGCGCGGTTCCTCCGACCGGGCTACCGATTCTTCCGACAGTTTTCCCTTTTACCGCATAAGCGGCCCTAAGCGGGGTTATCGGGATAAAAGCGAGGCCGGTTATTTCCGGCGACTTTTCCGGGGTATTCCCTGGGATGCTTCCCGAATCCCCGCCTCCTTCCGGGGCTTCAATGGGAGGAGCTTCAACAGGCGGATCGACATAGACGATCTCCGTTGGGTATTTGCATCCCGGCAATGAGAGACAAAGGGCCAAAACCAGGCCCATCCGACAAAAAATTGTGTTTTTCATAAACACCTCCAATATCAAAAATCGGAGGAAGATTAGCCCTTTCTTTTTTATAACTTTTAAGTGATATGGGAGATGAGGCATAAACCACACTTATATATGGCGCGGGGATGCAGGGCGCTTTATTTTCCGGGGCAGAAAATGACAAACATCACGAACTACCGAGGATTACTCGGTAACCGGCTTTTCAGTATGTAAGAAACCTTTAGCAACTACCAACAGCGCAATAGAAGCCCATGGAAGGGCGCAAACTGCCCCGGATGAGAAAGTTTACCACTAAGCCCCGGAGCGTTTGCCAAAAGGCCGCTATAACGCAATAGAAGGCTACAATCTGCCCTTCCCTGCTTGTAAGTTTACTGATAATGGGGTATTATCAGTTATGAAAAAATAGCCGATAAAAGGCAATGAAGCGGAAAAACAGGAAGGAAGATGCCATGAACGCTATAGCCCAGAGAGTAACCGCAACGCCCGCCGCAAACGTCCAGGACATGGCCCTGCGCATCGCAAGGGAAGCCCCAACGCTGGCCGACCTTGCACCGGATCAGCTGGAGCAAATAGCCCGGATGGTAATGGCGCAACGGCTGACACAGGAATTGAACGCCGCCGCGAACCTTGCCGGGATAAACTACGAAAAAGAAAAAAACGTGTTCCTGGACAATGCCGGGCAAAGCGACCACACCCGCCGGGGCTACCGCAACGCCATTGCAAGGCTGGACGCATGGGCCGCATCGCACAATATAAACCCGCTGGAGCTTTCCCCTGGCCAAGCCGATGATTTTATTTATTATCTCCGCAGCGAAAAGAGCGAGAAAACCGACAGGGAAATAAGCCCCGCGACCGTCCGGCTTACGACCGCCGCCGTTTCAAGTTTCTACACGTTCCTGCACCGCCGCCATAAGCCGATTGAAAACCCGTTCCGGGGCAGCAAGGCAAGGCCGAAAGAAAAAGCCGTCCGGGAATTGGCGGTCCCCTCCGAAAAGGAAGTAAAAGCCATATTGAAAGAACTCCCGCCGATGGAATCCGCCGCCGTTTCAATAATGGCCGGGCTGGGGCTTCGCTGCGGGGCATTGCCAACGCTTGAAAAGAAGGGGAACCGCTACAAGGCAACCAGCAAGGGGAAAGAGTTTTATACAGACCTTGCCCCGGATATGGTAAAGCGCATTGAAAAGGCCGGGCTTTCTCTCCGTGCGCCATTTGCCAGGAAAACCGCCAACAGCATTGAACTGATCGTTGCCTATTACATCAAGAAGATGTACCAAGCAGGGAAGCTGGCCGCCGCTTACTCTTGCCATGACTTCCGGCACTATGCCGCAGTAAGGGAATACACAAAAACCCATGACATCAAAAAGGCAAAGGAATTTCTACACCACAGCAGTATTTCCATAACGGAAAGATATTTAAGGAGCCTGGGGATTAAGGATTGAGAAAAACACTGCAAATAGCCGAGGCGGTTTGTTTGCCGTGTTCAAACTGTGAAAAGAGGCAAAACTAGACAAAACTAGACTTTTTTTCAGTTTCACAAAATAGGGAGAGAAAAATGAAAAAAGCTACAACAGGGGAACACGAAATAATTGATTTTTCGAGCATGTCCTTGAGTAGAGAATTGACAGAGCGAGAGAAGCGATTCATTTATTATTACAGTTTCCCCGGCGAAACTTTTATGAACCAGACCAGGGCTGCGGCCAAAGCAGGCTATAAAGATGCCCGGCGTCAAGGTTATCAGATTCGACAAAAACCTGTAATTTCAACGGCGATAGAACGGCTGCTCAATACGCATATTGCCATCAATGTAGAAGAAATGTATCAGGAAGCTCTGGGGATGCTTCGGAGCCGGGCCTTTTTCAACCTGGCCGATTACGTAAAACAAAAGACCGTTACTGTCAAGGTTGGCAAAGACGAATACCAGGATATTAATGTTGAAGGCTTCAAGGACTTATCTGAACTATCCCTGGAGCAATTAAAGGCCGTGGACGGGATAGACTACCGGGGCGTGAATGGTACGCGTGTCCTGGTTATGGCGGATAGGATGAAAACCCTTGTAGACATAATAAATATGCGGAATAAGATTAACGGCATCACTGACAGTAATGAATTCGATGTAGAGGCAACGGCGGATATTATAAAGGGCCAGCTCTCCCTTAAATTATCGGCCCGGAAAGCCAAAGAGGAATTAAGCCGTTCCGCCGATTACATGGAAACCCCAAAAGAAAGCACAAGAGAGGAATTATAAAGATTTACGGCGCTTTATTATAAAATGCTCTTTCTTAACTGAATGATTGTGATAAAGTATAAAGAATAAGGCGTTGTGGCAAAACAAGCCGGATCGAGGGATAGGACCTTCTTTCCGGCTTTTTTATTACTTTTGAAAAACACGGAGTGAAGATGAACAGGATTGGAATAGAACTGGATGTTGAGGCCGGGGGCTTTATTTCCGGCATGGCATCCGCAGAACGAACCGTTAAATCCCTTACCCAGGCCATGAAAGAGGCCAGGGAGGAAGGTAGGAATGAAGATTTTGTCCGATTACAGATACAGCGCGACACCCTTCAGACCAGCACATCCGGCTTCAAAAGGGATATACAAAACGAACTACCTAGCGATCCCCGCCTAAAGACGGCAACCATGCCCAGCGAGAAAATACAGAAGCCAGAAAACATTATCGGCGGCTTTATGTCAAATGCTGAATTGACTAAAGAAGCCGTCCGCAGCCTGGAAGCGCAGATAAAGAAAGCAAAAGAAACAGACGATCCAAAATTAGGGCAGCTATACTACGCAAGGGAAAAACTTAACTCCGCTTCAATGGGCCTTGACCGCGATACCGGGAACATGCTTAAAAACCCGAAATTCCAGCAGATAGTAGACAAACAGGCGGCGGGAAAAACCTTTACGAAGAGCGAGGAAAAATATATCGCCAACCTTGATTTATTGAACGATTCAATGAAAAAAAATACCGCCGCTTTGCTTGATACGATTAAAACCGGCAATTCGGAAGAATTGATCAAACAGATGCCGCAGATGGAAGCACAGGCTAAAGAATTCCACAAGGCGGCCAACGAAGGCATTACGGGAATTGGGAGCGCACAGGGCGCGATAAAAACCCTTATCTTTGGGCAGATTGCGAATGGAATTAGCGAGGGGGTCAGCCGCGTTGTTAGCTCACTTGACCGTTCCGGCATCATCAACCAGTACGGTTCAGGGGACATTATGGGAGGCCGGATTGCCGAAGAGAGGCGACAAGCCAGCCTTAAAGGAGGCATTACAGAAACCGCAACATCGACATTGGGCGGAGCGTTAATGCTTTCAGGCAACCCTTACGCTATGGCCGCAGGGGCCGCATTAAGCTTAGGGGGAAAGTTATTTAGTACCCTGCTTCAGAAAGGACCAAATGAAGAAGCTACAGATGTCGCCTATGCCGGATTGTGGCAACAGCGTTCAGCCGATGCGATGAACCTTGCGGCCCTTATGGGCAATCCCAACATGGTACGTGATGCCTTCAGGATAGCCGCCGATGCCGCCGCAAAATTCGGCTATTCCGCTGAAGAGGGCATTGATGCCATGAACCAGGCAATCCGTCAGGGATTGGATGGAGACAAGGCAAGGGAAGTAACGGAACAGGTTTTTGACTATGAACGTAAAACTGCCGCTAGCCGGGAAACTTTATCATCCGTTGCTAACATGGCTAACAGGTACGGAGCTGGTGATGCCTTACGCGCTGGATGGGCCGGGCTACACGCTTCAGGAATGACCCCAGGGCAATACAACGAATATCTCCGGGGCATATATCGGGTTATGGAAAACAGCATAAGCAAGGGGTTTGCGAAGTCAGCCGATGAGGTAGTCGAGAACTTTACCATGCTGGCCCAGATGACAGGCAATAGCCCATTATGGCAGGGAGAAAACGGGGCGCGGCGTTTAATGGATATGAACGCCGGATTGGAAAGCGCGACCGGGCTAAGGTCAACGTCTGATATTGTGGCTTTCCGGGCGGCCCAGAATATAGCCCAGAGACAGGGAAAAGGCAGCAGTTACATTGACGCAATGAAAGTAATGGAGGGCGGCCTTACTCCCAGTTTGTTTAATGAATACATGAGGCTTACCAAAGGAATTGAAGGGGGAAACAAAGAAGCTACGGTTGAAAGAATGAGGCAGACTTTCGGCCTGAATTACACAAATGCGTCTGCCCTTTATGAGGGATGGAATCCCAATATGAATGAGGCCAGCCTGAAAGCCCTGGTTGACCAATATAAAAACCAGCCTTTACCCAATGCCAGCAGCCCAGAATTGGAAGCGCAAAAAACTACCCAGGCAATAACAAATTGGTGGACGCAAACAGGCCAAAAATATTGGGATGAAAAATTGCCTAAAACCCTTAACGAAGAATTAAGAAAAGCGATTATGGAATTTAACAAAAAGACCGGGAGCGATGTTCCAGTGCCTCCCTCCATGCTTACGAGGGCCGAACGGATGGAGGAAGAATTAGCCCCATTGGGGCCGATTGGTAAGGGAATGGCAATACAGGCAAACAGGATAATCGAAAACCGGGAAGCCAACGATCTGCAAAGAGATATAATGCTGGCGCGTACCAGTAGTGATCTGAACGCTATGTTTTTTGGCGGGAAAGCGGCAAGGGGAAGCAGGGCCCCTGTTTATGACACATCCTTTTTTAATAAAAATGAGAGCGATGACCAATCGGCATATAATAGGCTTATTTCCTACAGGGATAGCAACGATCCACAGGCGCAAAAAGCGTTTCTACAGGCCGTTGAAATTATGAAATCTTTTTCCGATACCGAGAAGCTAAGGGCCAATGAAACCAATTCAATAAATAGGGCCATACCGGATGTAATGACGGATAAGACAGGGCAGCTTCTGCTTGAAGAATTAAGAAACATGAAAATCAACATTCATGTTCATTAGCTGGTTATTCATGATCGAAAACATGACTGAAGGCTTAATTGCCGAGGCAAAGAAAAGCGTCCAAGAAAAAAATGAAGAGGGCTATATTCTCCTTTTCCCGGATCTGCAAACGATTGATGGCGCAGAAATCATGTATACATACTATGTAAAAAAAACCGATTATCCGATGTTTCCCCTTTGCCTGAAAGAAGATTATGATCACCGCGTGTACTGCTTTTCGTACATATACAACAAAGCAACCGATAAATTAATTACCGGGATGGCCTGTAAGCTGTCGCAAAAAGCTTCCCGTTCCGTTATTGAAGAGTGGTATAGAATGATGCACATAAGGGCAACCGCCATAGATGTTATAGACGAGTGCTTAAAACATTGACTATGCCCGTTGTGGTAAACAGCCCCGGAAGAAATAAACCGTTATTAAGCCCTGGAGTCTGCTGGAATCCGTTCAAATCCTCTGCACAAAAAGCGGATTCTTCTGCCATGGGAAAAATGGGAGTAACGGTCGTGTATGAATAATCCGAAAAATACTCACCGTGTATCAAAATGATAAATCACATCAAACATAGCCATATCTAAAGCTCTTCCGTTAGTATAAGTTACTGTTGTAACTCCAATATATTTAAGGTAGGCATTAGATATAAATTTCCCTATTTTAGAAATATCTGGAACATTCCTTATTACAAGTCTATTGCCATCATCAATTATAAAATTGCTGATGTATGCAAGAATCCGACCTTGTAAAAAGTTTTCTACAAAAATACTTCCACAATAGTAAATTGTCGATGTGTCAAACGCATAAGGATTAGAAGCTGTATATATTTCCTTGAATGAGATATTCGCATTTCCGGTTATTCGTTTAGCAATCTCTTCATAGCTTCCTTTATTAAATCCATCCTCTCTTCTGTAATTACTTATATATTCAATGATTTTATCTACTCCATTCACCTTTATTGCTTCAGAATAGGCCATAGCTATTTCACGAATACGGTTTTGCCCAGCTATTTTTTGCGCTTCTTGCCTGGCCTGTTCATCAATAGCTCTTGCTTCTGTATAAGTCAATAGTCCATCTATGGCATCTATATAAATGAGATTGGATTCTTTGTATTCAGGGCCACTTGAGCGTAACCTGTAATATACTTTATATTTTTTTTCTGGATCGAAATTGCTATTTTCACTTATTCTATATAGACGATAAGTATCGCTAGTTCCTCCACCCTCCAAATTTATAGTTTGAGAACTTACAGATTTTTCATTCCCTTCATCATCCAGTAATATAAAAGAACTGCTTGTTGGGGAAATTCTGACATATACTTCACTTGTGAAGTTAAACCAATAATAACGCTCATCAAGTCTGTCATAAGCTTTTATTCTAAATCTTCCATCACCGGAAGGGACCATGCCATCTTTTGCTCTATAGGATTCTCTAAAACTGAATTTACCGTTAATTACATCTGACCATCTCTTCTCAATATAAACGGATGGATCGCCTCTTAAATCAGCATCGGTAATAATATCAATCGTTTCACCTATGCTTATACGCCACTTAATGTCATTTATAGGATAATAAATTGCTATATTTGTGATTTTAATAGGTTCTGATGTATTTACGCCTTCAGATATGCGCCATCGGGAAATTTTTGATAAATTTTGTTTTGGCGGATCAACGTCTTCTAATCTTTTCGTTATGGTTACGCCATTATTGACCAATTCTACAGTAAAAATAACCCGGCTAAAGGGTTCGCTTGACTTGTTGGTGTATGAGATACCAATGATTGAATCTTGAGTTATTGTAGGTTGTTCCCATGTAATTGGGGCTACATTTATATTTTGTGAGTAAAGGTTGAAAGAAATAAGAACCACCGCCAACAATACAAACCCCAGCTTTTTCATAGATACTCTCCTTCATTTTCAAAACGATTGTATCATGGGTGCTTCCTTAAATCACCTGTCTTTAAATTCTTTGATTGGTTTTTCGTTGAATAAAGCCCCGGGAAACATGATAGGGACATATTTCCGGGGCATCCGGGGGAGCCTTACGGCCTGGCTATTTTCAAGTTTTCAGATTCAGGCGATAATGAAGATAGCACGGCTCCCAGAGCAGCACGAGTAAGTATAGGGCTGATCTGCGTAGCATGGGTAAGGTCGCTACCCCTGCCTTTTGCGTCCGTGTTCTTATAAGGCGTTGTGGCAAAACAAGCCGGATCGAGGGATAGAACCTTCTTTCCGGCTTTTTTATTGCCGTCAAATTCTGGGGAAGGTATAGATGGAATTTGAAAAGAAATGGGATGGAACCGAACACCAATCCCCGGCCCCAAAACTAAAAATTTACACTAAAGGCGATCCAAATACCCCTGATATTACATATTTCCCGGACCCGGAAGCCGGAGCATGGTCAAAACTGCTAAGTTACACCTTCTCTGAATCGACAGATGCCTTAGACGGCGCATTTTCATTTACTGTTGAAAATGAGGAAGTCAAAAAAGAAGAAAAATCGGTATTTGACCTTATCCCGGTCAGGAGCATCGTAAAGATTTATGAAGGGAACCTAAGAAACCCGGCTTTCATTGGCATTATCCGGCGCAGGGAAATAAAGAAATCCATGACTTCCCAGGGCTTGAAACGATCCGTTGTTTTTAGTGGTAAAAGCATAATCAGTTGTATAGCGGAGTACACTTTATCCCTGGACGTGAGAATTCAGGGAATAGCGGATGCAATGTCCAGAAACATAGAATTGACAACAAAGCTGGCCAGGGATGGCCTGACCATAAAAGACTTTATGAAAGAGACCTGGGAACACTTCAAGAAGGTCTCTGAAGATGCCGGTATATCAACAGCCGGGATAGCGGATATTATCAACAAATTTATAGGCGGCGATCCCGGCACATTCGTAAAAGTAACCGGGAAGGGCCAGACGCTACGCTATAATGTGGCGTGTGTTTTCTATAATGCCGCAAACAATGTCATAGCCGATGTATGGAAAAATATATTGCCGGAAAAGGTCTATGAATTTTTCTCCAGGTGTGAAGATGGTGAGCCCAAAATTATTGCCCGGCAAATGCCTTTTGAGCCTGAAGATTGGGCAAACCTTGATATTTACAAAATAAGCCCCATATCTCTTACGGCCTATGACATTACGCAAAGCGATGAGGAGGTATATACAGCTTTTGCGTCTTACATTATCGGTTCCGCAATGCAAAAGGAATTCTATATGGCGGTGAGCCAAACCGGAGATGACAGCATTATAGAATATGACAAGGTAAGACAGAAATTTTATGGCTTCAAACCATTGGAACTAAATTTCAATGGGTATGACCGGCAGGGAAACTCCAAAGATGAAAAGAAAGCGGATCTTACCGAAGCATTGAAAGCATTAAATAAAATGGCCCTTTACTGGTATTCACGATTAGATGAAATGTACTCCGGCAATATAACGATTATTACAGACTTCAATGAGCCGGATACCAATCCCAGAGCCGGATGCCGGGCCAAATTTTTAGGCGGGGAATTTTACATAAACAAAGCTGATCATTCCTGGAATTTCGGAGGCACACCCACAATAAAACTTACGGTGTCCAGGGGCATGTTATATACGGCCGGTAAAATGATGGCGGCCATGAATAATATTGGCTCCAAATATAACGAACAAAATGGTGAAATGAAAATTGTTTAGGCAATAGCCCCGGAAAGCACTCTCTAGGGCTATGGGAAAATCTCTGCCAACCCGCTTTCCAGTGTCGCTAGACAACTGTAAAGGTTTTCTTCTGTCATTTCCAGCTTTTGGGCATTGCACATCGAGATCGCCTGTCTCTTTGCCCCTTCCGGGCCGAACTGCCTGAGTACCAGCGGGTAGTTTTTTTTGTCCAGGACTAAATGAATCTGCTCCATGGGGCTTGCTCCTTTTCCCTGCCAAAGCGGGTTATCAGAACCAAGAAGATAAAAATAGAACCGCGCTCAGGCACCGCGCCAACCTTTGCAAGTTAAACGCCCCTCTATTGCACGGCTCATAAGAAATGTACCCTTTAATTCTTTTTTCAATCAAGGCTGGTATTAGCATACGGAGGAAATTATGGAAGTACAGGACTTGAACAATTTACCGGCGACTAAGGGCGACATTCAAATACTACTGGATGCGATACGGGACCTTAACGATTACGGCATAGAAACACCGGAAGATCCGGCCTTGCTTAATATCTGGAAACGCCTTGATCAAATTGAACAGGCAACCAGGAAGGCAACCGGGGTGGGCCTGTTGGACATTCCCATTGATGCGGAAACGGCGGCGGCAATTACCGGCCTGGCCCCAGGAACGCTTAAAAATTACGGCTCATACGGCCATGTGGACACCATCAGGATTGGAAAGAAATTGCAGTTTAGCCTGAAGGGGTGCATCACCCTTATTGAAAAGGGAGCCAGGGAAGCGGTGATTGATTGCACTACCGATATAACCGGCTATCACCGGAAAAAGCGAGGGAAAAAGGGCAAGCGTCCACAACAGCCTACTTAATTGTTGCCTGTAACCAACTAAGCCCCGGAAGGTACTGACTCCGGGGCCTTTTACTTACCATGCGATCCCTCTTTTATTTCCTCTTGACATTCCGGCAATTTATCACGATATTAAAAATAGGCGCGGGAGCGCCGCGAGAGACTGCCATGCGGGACGGGTAAGGGCAATGCCCCCAGCCGTCAACTGACCAGCAGCCTCTTTTTTTATGCCCTCAATTCCACGTCAACCGCCGCTATCGAGTACAGATTGTTTTGCAGATCGGCATCCTCATACTCTTTTACTGTTATTTTAACAATCGTGATTTTTCCTCCGTATTCCATCGGCGCGTATAAATACCGCCTGGCCTTCAATCCGGTATTGTCTTTATTTGGGTTTAATTCAAATTCCCAGGGTTCAATAGCATTGGCATACAGCTTGTCGATATTGGCCGCAGCGAGGTAATGAGCTTCAGGGCAAAATGAAGAGACAACAGCGGCATGGCTTACTATTTTCCCAAGAGAACGATTCGACAGCCGGGCGGGAAGCCCGGAGCGGCTTGTAAAAGGACTGCTACGGGCTATTTCTTTCAGGTAATCCATTGCCTCCCGTCTGTTGCTTGCCTGTCGCAATGGCGCAGACATTGCCTTTACTTCTTCCTGGGTTCCCCATTGTTCAAGGTGCAATTCCTGTGCTTTTTCCCGGCTTGTGTCCCATGGTTCGGCCATGCAATCTCCTTAATATTTGTTATCGGTCATCCAGGCTCTATAACCCTAGCAATACCGGCGCAACCAGATAGAACAGTGATCAGCATGGAAAGGAAGGAATAGGGGCGTATACTTCGGAAATGCCAGTTTCACTTCTTGCTTTTCGCTGGTTTTGCGGGCTTTTCTTTTTCCGGCGTTACCTGTTTTTTCGGCTTGCCCCTGCCCGGTACGTTCCTTAATTTTTCTAAGACTTCCGGGGCATATATGGCTTCTTGTGTAATGGGCTTTATGCCAAGCCTAGAAATCCGCTGCCGTAAAGTGTTTACAGGCACGTTCAATTCTTTTGATATTTCCGAAAGCGTTATTCCTTTAATCATAAAGAGAATATAACGCATGAAACGCTAAATGTAAAGAAAAAAGTACAAATAGAGCATAAAGTAACGGAAAAATTACATTTTACTATACAAAAGATAAGTAAAATCGGAAAAAATCTTCAAAAAAAGTAATTATTTAATTACAATATCTTGACATAATGTAATTTTTCCATTACAATTAGAGTATAAACAAGATAAGGAGATTATGACCATGACAAGCAGGGAAATGAAAAGCAAGGTTTTAAGTTTGGGCAACAGGCTTTCAAGCCGGATGGATCGCCACGATGCGTTTGTAAAAGCCTGGGCAATCGTAAAGGCCGGGGGCCTGGAACTGGCGGTAAAAGGCGTTTCTTTTGGCAACAGGCAAGAGGCGCTGAAAAGGCTGGCGGCCTATGCCCCGGATCAGGTAAGGGCTTTCGTAGTGCCGGAACCGGAAAACGCCGCCGACCGCAAGGCCGCCCGTGTAATGGTTGGCGTTCAGAATGGCAGGGGCTTGTATTGCATGGGCTATCTCCCTGCGGAATACGCACCCGCCGCCGCAAGCCTTAAAGCAAAAGGGCTTAGGGTACTGGACGGGGACATCCGGGGCGCAAGGCTGGCCCTGGCGGTTTAAGGGTAAGGGGTAACAATATGACAAATAAAATAACCTGTGGCGAATGTAAATACGGCGTGGACGTAAATTGTAACGGCAAGGTTAAGCTTTGCGATCCGCCGCGTGAACATAAAATGCACAAGAAACCGTTGCAAAAGCACGGGCAAAAATTCGCCTGTGGTTACGGCGTGTTGTGGAACGAATAAAGGGGTAATGCCATGATGCGGGAAGAATTTGAAAAACTGATTGGCCTGGAAATCAAACAGGAAGAATACGAGCCAATCGAGGCTTACTACATGAGTATGCCAACCAGCATAGACAAACAGAAGTTTGCGAAAAGCTGGCTTAAAGACAACGGCATCCAAAAACTTTTTGACAAACGCCTGGAGGACTATTGCATATTGCGAGCTAAATACAATGACCTGGCCGAACAACTGGAGCGACAAGCTGATGACAACATGGAATTGATAAGGCAATCCAACGCCCAGCATAGCCGCATCCAGGAGCTTGAAGAAAAGCTGGCGGCTATAAACACAATGACAGCGGCATAGCAAGGGAAGGCGGGGCCGGATGCCCCGCCAACCTATAAAACATTCAACCGGCTTCGGTTTCCGGGGCCACGCTAAGAATAGGGGGAATTATGGCAGAGCTTACGGCAACCGTAAACGAAATAACAAAAGCGGTCAAACTGCTTAACGACAATGGCAGATGGATCACCCTTCAGCAATGCCTGACATTAGCAAAACACAAAAGGTATCAGAATGAGGGAAAACAGCCAAAAAACACAGGCGAATCTCAAAAAGAAAACGGTATGAATAAAGACGTGCAAGATGACGGTTTTCTTTCAGAGGAAACACGACAATATCTGAAGGAAAGAAAGGAAGGAGATTTACAGCTTGACGGTTATATTCTGCTTGGCTGGAAAAGTGAAAGCAAAGCGCGTAAACACCCCATGGCAGAGAAAGAATATAAAAAATACGGATTTATAAGCGAACTGGGAATAGCCGCCTATCTCCCGATTACTGGGCCACGGTGGGTTTATATTTGGGACACCCATGCGCGTTACGCCCCTCATCCAGATCCGGTATGGGAAAACAAGCGGTGGACGCGTTTTGTTGAAACTGACAAAAAACCCTTGCGGAAATCTTTAGCAAAAATGCGATGTCGTTTTTATGCGGATGCTTGGGGTCTGTGTGTCCCATACTGGCTGCTTAGTACAGAAAATGATATGCGTCCTCTGTACCTTGCCGGAAGGAAACCGGAATAAACAAAGCCCCGGAATTCTCCGGGGCAATTATGACCGGGCTTGATGCCCTGGCATATAACAATAAACCCGGCAATCCGGGCATAAGGGAAAGAAAACTGATCCGGGGCGATTTACCCCGGAAGCAATCCCGATCAACGGGAAAAGGATATAGCAATGGAAGTAGTAAGAATTACAGAGCTTGAAGATTTTCGCGGGTTACTTTGCGAAATCGGGACTTGGCCAACGGCGGGGCAATGTATGCGTCCTACATTACAGATAGCAAAATAGACGGCCCCTTTAACCTTGCCATGTATAATGTCATTTCCAAAAACGCAAATGTGGCCCTCCGCTTGTTTGACATCATAGAGCTAATGCCCGAAGTAGAGCAAAAAATAAATATTGAATACAAGGCGGTGGAAGCATGAAAAAAGAAAAACAGATCGGCGTAAGGGTAGGGCTTCCGGCTTTCTTTGCCCTGGAGCTTGAGGACGTTTACAGGCACACCGAGGGCGCACACCGCGCCCTTGCCTTCCCTGATTTTGTAGGACTGCTTGTAGGAATTGGCCTTGAACAATACAAGAAGGGAAATGCAACCGCGCCCATCGGCAACGGCGAAGCCCTGGAAGATAAAGACACGGAAAATGGCGATACCCCGGAAAGCGGCCTGGCCTATTGCGCCGAAAAAGAGGACATCGAGGAAGGGCAACAGGCCGATGCTAAGATTGTTTCTTTCCCCGGCGTACCCATGCCGGATAATTCCCCCGTCATTGAGGACAAATTTCAAAACGACATGGAAGGCTTTTTAAGGGGAATGGACATCGAATAATAACAGGCTATGCCCCGGACTTTCCGGGGCTACGCAGAAACTAAAAAGCGAGGGTAAAGAAATTTGTATGTCTATTTATACAAGAGTATCCGTGGAATAAGGGGCAGCATAATGACAGACAAAAGAAAAATGAGAAACATAACTATCTCCGTTGCCGTCTTTGAGTACAACGAAATTCTTATGTATGCCCGGATTAAAGGGCATGGCGGCGAAAACCCGGTTTCAAATTTTGCCCATTATGCCTTATTCCAGCAGATGAAAAGATACCCTCTAAAACCCGCCGAAATTGACAAATACCTATCAGAATACGGCAGAGAAACAAGAAACTCTAAGGCTGTGCAGCCCTTAAAGCCACAGGCAAATAAAAAGACTTCAAGGGCGGCAAATAAAAAACTTACGGGAGGCAAGGCATGAAAAAATACGTTTTAAACATACCGGATGCGATAAGCGACCGGATAGAAAAAGCACACAGGCAGGGCAAATTCTCCGCGTCTCTCCCATCGCAGTTTATAAAACACCTTGTAACAATGGGGCTAGAGGAATACCAGGCGCAATGCAAAGTAGGACAGGCAATAGATGAAACCCGCCTACAGGCCGCAGGTTGCGAAATAGCCCTGGAAGCGATACAGCGCACGGAAATAAAAATTATTCCATTCCCCGGCGTTTCATTGAACCATGAGGTAACTTGTCAAAATGCGCTTGACGGCTTTCTCCGTGAAATAGGGTATATCGAGTAACGGCAGGGAATAGCCCCGGACTCCGGGGCTTATCAATTTACGCGGGAGTAAAACAATGGACGAATTAACAGACAGGGAAAAATCAGAGCTTGCCTTATACTTCAAACGATTAACTTTTAATGACGTATACGAACACACGGACATAGACACGAAAGAAAACCAGAAAGCTCAAGCCTATAGGATACTTGATGCAATAGCGAAGCTTCAAAAAGAACTTGCCGATCAAGGCTACAATCCGCGATGAAAAAACAAAATGTTACTGTTAATTCCCTTCCCTGGCCTAGACGGTTTTCAGACCGGGCTTGATGGTTTTCTCCAGGAAATGAGATACAGCGATTAACCGCCATTGGAAAATGGCAGACAGAAATAGCAGATAATAATACTTCTCTGTATTCTTACATATTCTCCAATGAGACATAATCACTTGATAAAGCGGCGGGTATAGGTATAATATGCTTTAGTGATGCTCAATAGTCTTTAATATGCTGACTTAGCCCCCCTCTGGATCTGCTTGTGGGGTTCAAATCCTCCCTGGGGAAAACTTGAAAAAAATCGCTAATTCTATATGTTATATGGAGTTAGCGGCGATAACTACCGTACCAAACGGCGCTGTTGCTTTCCGACTTTAGAACAAGTTATAAGTTATGGCTTGTTTATGCAGGGGGAAGGTATGGGCGCGAAAAAGGCATTTTATCTATTCAGGAACAACAAGGAAAACGGCATATATTATGCCGAATTCACAGATCCAAAAACAGGAAGAATTCTGCACCGAAGCACGGGAAGCAAAGACCGCGACCAGGCGGCCATAATCACAGCGCGGTGGCTTGCGGAAGGCGTGCCAACAAAGGGCAAGGCGAAAAAACCGCTTGCGGATATTTTCACTTTTAACGCGCTGAAAGCGCACATGGAAAAAGTCTACAGCTCAGGCGGCATTGATGAAGCGCAGGCCGTAGATATGTGCAAAGCCCTTAAAAAATGGGGGCTGGTAAGTTTTGGAATAAGCCCCGCCGGTGCGGGCAAACAGGACTTTATAAAATACCTGTACGATTTTTACGATTTTGACAATTCGGAATACCTGGAAGACAAGCGGGCGCGGGGCGCGAGCGTTACGCGAAATTACTGCATTAGAACCCGGCAGATGATCAAGAGGGAATGGGAGCCGGTTTTTTCAGGCAAAACGCTGGCGGAGATAACGCGGCAGGACTTGCGGAATTTCGGGATAGCGCTGCGGAAACGGCTTGCGGGAAAAACAGTCAATAACATCGTATTGCCGGGCAGGGTCGCGCTGCGCTGGGCGTTCAATGAAAAAATGATACCCGAAGACGTAACGGCGGGGCTGGGCGGGTATTCAGGCGACGAAAAAAAGCGCGGCATTTTGACGGACGGCGAAATGGAAAAATTGAGAAACGCCGGATATTGGGAAAACAAAAAAGCATACTGCGCCTTTATGCTCTCTTCCACGTCGGCGCTGAGGATGGGGGAATGTTTGGCGCTGAGGCGCGAAGACATAGGGGAAAAGGTTATTTGCATAAGGCATAACTGGAACATCCACGACGGATTAAAAACCCCGAAAAACGGCGAAGAGCGCCGGGGCGTGCTGTTGCCGGAAATCCGCGCCCTGCTTTTTGAACTGCTTGCGGAAAACCCGACCGACGAAAGCGGCGGGCAGTTTATATTCTTTTCAGACGTTACGCCTGAAAAACCGTGCAGCGACTGGATACTCAGCCTTTATTTCAAGAAAGCCGTTGAAAGCGCAGGGATTGACATCTCAGGCCGCAACATTTCGTTCCACAGCCTGAGGCATTATGCATTGACCACATGGGCGAACAAAACCGGGGACATACGGAAGGCGCAGAAAATCGGCGGGCATAAAACGCTGGCGCAAACAGAAGCCTACGCGGATCACGTACACGAAAAAGAAATTGCCGACATGAGCGAAGAGGCTGCGGATATATTAAACTTCCCCACGTTGAAAAAAGGGGCGTAAAGGCGGATACGGGCCGCCTGAGCCTTCCGCGCCGGGCGGCTTTTATGGTAATATAGGGGCAATACCTACCACTGAAAATAGGAGCGGGGAATGAAAGAAGAAAAATTTGATTTAATAAAAGACGATATACATAATCTTTGTTTAACAACAGATTACGGGCTTGCGGATAAAAAAGAATTTGAATTTTTTGAAAAAGAATTAAATGACACCTATATGATATACTCCAATTGTTGTTTTGCGCTTAATAAGCTTGACGAACTCATTAGCCGTCCGGAAGCTAATTTGGGCCTTAATATCTGGTATGCTCACTACCTTATTATTAACTGTAAAACAAGAATTAAAAATATAATTAATAATCTTTTATTGGGGGAATTATCAAATTTTAATGATGATGAACAAATACGAGATAAAAAATATGAGTATATTGTGTCCGCAAGGGATATTTGGGATGAACGTTTTACAGGGTTAGAAATTTGTTTTATGCATTTAGTAGAAAAAATTAATCCTAATTTTAACCTTAAAGAAGCAATGGAAAAGGTTTTACATATAACTGAAAAAATTGACAGGCAAACAGAACACCCGCAGATAATACCAAAATATGAAATGGCGTTGATAGATGGGGGGCTTATAGATGAAAATCGTAATGCAATAGGTTCGGCTCCTGAAATAGCAGAATTTTTAGTTGATAAAATGGGTATGGATGATCTAAAACCTGAAATAATACAGCGTTATAAATATAATGGAGAACCCTTTAAAGAAGGAACCGCAAGAAAAGCCGTAACAATGGCCAAAACCCAATAGAAAAAACTTGAGACAAACTGGGTATATTTTAGGTATATTCTGGCAATGTAACAAATTAAACCACATTTTATAATTTCCCTATAAATTGCCGCAGATTACGGCAAATAGGGGGATATTATGCCAGAATTAAGAACCATCGACGAAGTAGCGCCGATATTGCGGATCAAGCCGGTTACCGTCAGGCGGCTGGTATCTGAAGGAAAGCTGCCTTATGTAAAAATCGGAAGGCGGTACTGCTTCACCGACGAACAAATTAAAACATTCATTGCACATAACGAACACAACGCGCAAACAGGGAGCGGCCATGAAGCTGCCGTCTGAAGTTTTAACCGAGCTTGAGAAAGCGCTTGAGGGCTTGCGCTTCGCTAAGGTAAACCTTGAGATTGTAATTCACGACCAAAAGCCGAAGTTTAGAATTATTATCGAGCGCAGCATTGTTCCGGGAGCCGGTACGTCGGGGGAGGCCGTATGCCATGCCTGAAATAAAAAGGCCCCCGCAACCAGACGGCAACCTGGCGGAGGGCTTTCACAGCAACGACGCTATACCAAATATAACCGAACGCGCTGAAAATAGCAAGCCTTTTGAAACCCTGACATGGAAAGATTGCGAAACCTTAAAAGCAAACCGCTATATAAAAAGCGGAATGTCTAAAGAACGCGCCCTTCATTTTTCCCAAGGGGAGATTAACGCAATACTGGCCGGAAACCACTGGACGCACGGAAAACCGACGCCGCCCGATCCGCAGGCCGTTATTATCGCCGACCTTGCGGAATACGAACTAAGCGCAGATGAAAAAGACGCATACAACGAACGCGCCGGAATACTTGAATTTGACGCGCACATGGACAGGGCCGCCGCCGAGAGCCTGGCAATGGCCGAGGTGTTACGCCGCAGGGAACGCCCCGGAGGGCAAGCCGAGGAAACACGCACCGACACCCCGGAGATACTGCCGGAGCCTGAACCGCAAAAATACGAAGGCATCGTCGCGATTACGGAATACACGGAACGCAATATCAAACTTATGCCTTGCGTACACGTTGAAAAAGACAAGAAAAAATTCCGACCTATTGTGAAAAAAGAAAAATGGGACAGCAAGGCGACCGACGACATTGAACTCATAAAAAAATATATGTCCGGGGCGTTATGGCCTAACGTGCCTATACGCCTTTTCAGGTTTATTCCCGCCGAAGCCGAGCTGGTATGCATTGACTATGACAAGGGACATGGGAACGGCGTAGACGGCGAGGCCGAATTTTACCGGCTTATGAGGGCGCACGGATACGATCCCTTGCCGCCCTTAATTCGCAATCTTCAAGCTTTCCCCGTCCGCGTAGAAACGCCGTCAGGCGGCCTGCACCTTTATTTTTCGTATAACGGGCCGCCCATTGAAAAGGCGGTACTGGCTGAGAGCGTCGAGGTGTTTCACGTTGATCCTCTTACAGCCGCCGGAAGCGAAAAAGAAAATAAAGCCTATATCCTGTACGGCAACCTTGACGAAGCGCCACCTATTCCCGCCGAACTTTTGGAAATAATCACAGCCAACAAAAAGCAGCGGCAACAAGCCCCGGATTATCCCGCTTATCAGTACGGCGGCAATGACAAAGAATTGTTAAAATCGCGGCTTTTGGAATACGTCAAAAAGAAGGGCATCAAAGTAACAAAAAAGGGCGGCAAGGAATGGATAAACTGCCCGCTTCACGACGACGGCGAGCCGTCCATGCAGATCAACACGTCGGGAAGGTACGCGGGAATTCTTAAATGTTACGCTTGCGGCGCGAGCCTTAACGTGTTTTCCCTTGCGCGTATCATGGCCGGGCTGCCGGAGGGAAGAAAGTATTTTCCGCAGGTGGCGCAGGAAATAAAAAACACCCTGGGTATAGGGTAACAGACAACACATTCAACGTCGGGATGACGTAGGAGAGAGAAAAGAAAATGGCAACTAACGAACCGAAAAAAACAACGATAGACAAGGCAAGGATAGAAAAAGAAATCCTTGACGAAGTTGAAAAAGAATTGCAGGCCGACCCGCTGAACGCGCACGGGCGCGGGAAGAAAAAAGCGGTATCGCCGCTTTACGAACCGAACCACCATGACCAGGCGAGGGCCTTCAGGGAATACACCGCCGGGCATATTAAGTTTATATACGATTTTAATAAATTCGCCGTATATAACAAAGCAAAAGGCATATATGAAACAATGGCCGTCGCTCTATCTAGCGTATGGCACGTTATAGCGCGGCTTGCGCAGGCGCGGCTGGAATCGCTTGATCTGCTGGACAGGGAAGAGCAAGACACCGCTATGGCGTTTGCAAAAAAAATGCTGGACCAAAAAGAGGGCGAGCGCATAATCAAATTACTAAAAGAAAAAGAGCTGGTATGCCATCCGCCGGAATTTGACAGCGATCCGCTGCTCTTAAATTGCCTGAACATAGTATATGACATTCGGACAGGCAAAAGCCGACCGGCGACGAGGGATGACCGATTTTTGAAAACTGCGGGCTTCCGGCCTGAAAAAATGGATACCCCGATATTTGATAAATTCATGAAGTGGGTAACAAAAGATCGCCCCGAACTTACCGCGTGGATCATGCGCTGGTACGGCTATTGCCTTACGGGATTAACCACATTCGAGGTGTTTGTCAATTTCCACGGCGGCGGGAGAAACGGCAAGGGGACGTTAGTACACCTTATGCAGCATATCTTTGGGGATTATCAGGTAGAGCTGCCCCTATCGGCCATAGTCCTTGAGCCGCACGAAAACAGGAAATCTTTTGACCTTGCCGACCTTCCGGGCCGACGTTCGGCATTTATTTCAGACGCGCCGAAAAACACAAGGTACAATGTCGAAATTGTTAAAAAATTAACAGGTAACGACATATTGCGCTCTGAACAGAAATACCAAAATTCATACCAGTTTCAAAACACCGCGAAGCTGACTGTATGCTCCAATAATGAAATCAGGCTGCCGAGTACGGGGCCGGATATGCGCGACCGCCTGAAGTTTATCCCCTTTGACAATTACATAGCGCCGCAAGATCGAGATCATAATCTGCTTGAAAATTTGCTTAAGGAAGCGCCCGGCATTTTATACAAGCTTATTCAAGAAGCGGTTATTTATGTACGAACCGGCGAATTCCCGAAATGCGACGTAATAGACCAGGCAACGGAAAATTATATTGACGCTCAGGACACCGTAAAAATGTTTTACGATAGTTGTATTGAGTACAGCCCCGGAGAAAAAATACAGGCCGGGCCGTTATACGCAAAGTATAAAGCATGGTGCGAAAGCAGCGGCTATAACGAAAAATCCCCCCGCCTTTTCGGTGAGGAATTTTCTACAAAGTGCGAAAAGAAAAGAACCGGGAACGGTATCTGTTATCTGAATATCCGCATTAAGGAGGCATGAAAAGGGAATGTATAGTGTGTATAGATGTATAGTCTAGCCTTAAAGTAGCTATAGAAGGGGTTCTAGGGGACTTTATAGCAACGCCCTTCAAATATACATACCCTACATTCTTTGATTTTTGGCTTTTTTGCCCCGCCGTATGGCGGAGCTTAATTTATTTTCCGCCGGAAAAGCGGAAAGGAGAAAAAATAATGAAAGAACTGGAAAACTACACAGACGAAAACGGCGATGTTTACACTTTTTTGTATCCAGACGGAGAAACCGAGCTTGTAAAGGTTTATGTCGCTGAAATGGTATGGGAGGCTTTCAACGGGAAACCGCCGCAGGGTATGAAAATAGCGCACATTGACGGCAACAAAGCAAACAATGCTCTTGCTAACCTTAAACTTGAGGCAATAGGCAGGGCAGCATGAGTAAGAAAAACGTAATAAAGGCCAGGGACGGCATGGAAGCGGGGCTGGACGCCCAGGAATGGGGCATAAAAAACGGCTACAGGCTGTTCGGTTATGACTATGGCCTTATAGGAAAAACGCCGGAAGCCATGGAGCCGTTTATCACCGGGGTTTATGTCGATGGAAACAGCAAGCGCATGATCCTTATTCACTTTGACCTGAAAGTAAAACAGGGGAAGGTATACATTACCAGGTATAAGGGGAAAAATTCGGGGTTTTCTTATCCGATCCGCTTTGCGCGGACTAAGAACTTTAATAACCGCCGAATAATACCCGTTTCTCCCTTGTATGACGTGCTGGTTCTAAGCGGCGTTATTCTCCCATTCCAGAGCGTACTGAAACAAAAGGAATGGGCGGCGCTGCCTTTTGAAGACGGCGAGGAAATCAAGCCAATAGAGGCATAGGGGGAAAAAGAAATGGACATAAGCGAGATAATAAAAGAGCCTGTTTATTTTTTTCCGGAATTATTGCCGTATCTGCGTAACGATTTATTGCCGGGAATTAACGAGCTATTGGGCTATGCCGAGCGCCTACCTGTTGCACCTAACGCAATGCACGGCCTGACTACCAGAATTGAAGCATTGCGCGATGACCTGACAAACGCCTTAGCCGGGGTACACGCAGGGGAAACAAACGTCGCCTAACGCTTTATTCGGATAAATAAACCCGTCCGGGGCGACGTTCCCGGACGCCATAAATTCATTGTCGTGAGACAAAGAGGAGCAAAATCACAAATGACAAACCAAGAGGTACGAACAATTGTCGCAGCGATCATCCTTGCCGGGCAGTACGCCGAGGGCGATTCCGTAAACAGGGACATAATGGTACAGGAAGCCATTAAAACAACGGACGTATTGCTGGAAGGGCTGAATGACATGGAGCCGCTAAAAAAGCGCATAATGGAATGGAGCGAAAAACGCCGGAACGGTTCCACGCCGCCAAAACCGAAAAAAACGAATATGTATGCTTATCAGGGTTTTTATGACAGGCTTTCCGAAGAGGATAAAAAACTGTTTACGCCGATCCCGGAAGTTACGGCTTAATGCTGGACGGGCGGTAGACCTCTCTCCGGTGGACTCTCTCCCGGTGGGTAACGCAAAAGCTGCCCGCCGTGTTTCTGTTTGGGCTTTTCTTCCGGCTGACACACAACCAAATCGGCCCCGTCGTCGTCGGGGCGCAAAGGTTGACCGACCGCGAAGCGCTGAGTTACGCGCTCAATGCGTATTCCCTCCAGTTCGGGAAAGCCCTTTTTAAGCGCCCTTTGAAGCCGGTCATAGGATACGCCCATCGGCGCGAAAATTGACCTGTGCGCTATTCTTGTGTTCTCGAAGTAACAGCCGTCTACCATGCAAGGGAAATGTATCATTGCCCGATATTGTTTCACAGTTTTTTTGCTATGGGCAATTACCCGTTTATGGGCTTGCAAGACACCCGCAAGCGGGAACGGCGCGGCGACCGCTATTTTGTGTCGGGGGGGAAATATGGCAAAGCCCCGGAAAACGCAATGGCGGGCTTTTATTAGCGTTTCAAGGGCATTTTGGAAGGGGTGTAGATAGTATATACACCCTTAACCGTGTTCATTATTAGTGATACTGGTTTTTAACCGCGCCGTTAAAAAGTAGCCATCATATCAGGTTTTTCAGTTTTATAAATATCTGCCCAAGCGCGGGTTATTAGCCCACCCTTGGCCCGGATAATGCAGGGCAGCCCGGAGATTCACCTGTTTAGCTTCTGCACAGCTACCTTGCAAATTATTCAGAAGGTTACTGTTTTAGCTCCTGCAACAATATTGTTGTACCTTGCGCCTGAAATGCAAGGCGCGGCTTACTTGAATATCTTTTTTAACAGTTTTTTTGCCATATAGTCTAAATTCTTTATATGCGCTTCGTTTACGAATTCTTCAGTAATGCCCCGCAACCCCGCGGCGATCCAGTCGAATTTCCGGGGCGCGGTTTTCGGCTTTTCAAAACGCTGTACCATTTTAACGGGAAAACGCTCTTTTCCCGTTTTTCCCGATCCGCCTTTTTTGAAACGATACAGCCCCGGAGTAAACGGCGTATTATTGCCGCGTACCACAAACGCGCCGCCTGCCTGCGCTGCCCCGCTCCGGTACTGCCCGGCCAGAAACTGCGCTATGCTGTCTTCTTCCGAAGCGTCCGGGAAATTCGCCCCCGGCATAAGGCGGTTTTGTTTCGGCATAACGCCCGCGACGTTGCCGCCCCGAGCGAACAGCGTCGGTACTCTTTCGCGGGCGTCGCTTTCGCCTAGCATTTCGACAAAGCCTGTACTGTTGCTCAAAGCTATTGATCCGGCTGTTGCTTCCATGCTGCCCGCCGTCGCTTTTTGGACGCGGAAACTGGACCGCACAAAGCCGGGCTTCCGGCTTGTAAAGTTTTCGATTATTCCGGCGGCGGCATCTTCCCTAAACTTGAAAGCCATATTGTTGAGCGTCATGGCTTCGGCCTGTTCAATAAGTTTTGGCAGTTTTTCAAGCTCCTTGCAAAACTTTTTAAGGGCCGATCCGTCAAATTTGAACATGCCCATTTTATATTCCCTGCCTTTGCGTCTCCCAGAAATCTTCCTGGCCCATTTTCCCCCAACGCAACGCCGCCGGTGAATTTTGGCCACTGTCTTGCAATTCCAAAACCGCGCCGGTTGTGGCTCCCTGCGCCTTGATCATTTCGTCAAACTTCGAGATCATTTCGTCCCACTTGCCCTCTGCGCCGTCCGCGACGGGTTTAGTGCCCGGCGCTTCGTCCGGGTGGTTTCGCAGATATTCCGCACGGTGAGAATCATACGATTCGGCGATTACGTTTGTCCCGCCGCTTACGCCGCCTTTAATTGCCCCGGCGATGCCTTCTTTTTGGAAGCCTGCGACAGCTCCGTTTATAGCCCCGCCGTAAATGGTGCCGGGCCCGCCGGTGAGCATTTTATTCATGCTGTCCTGAAAGCCTTGAATGCCGCCTGCCGCTGCCAAGCCCTTAGCGGCGGCGTTTTCCATCGCCTCCGGCATGGCCGCGATAGCGGCTTTGGCGGGATCTGTAAGCGCGGACAAGCCGGAATTGAAAAGCGTAGAGTCCGAGCCTGTAAGAGATGAGTTCATCCTGTTTTGGAAAGCGCCGATGTTTGCCGCGCCTTGCATCGCGGAGCTTTCCGCTGCGGCGATTTTGTCCGCCATCGTGGCTTTGGTATTTTTCGCGGGGTCAAACAAAGCGCCTGGCCCGTCTTTGATTAAGGTAGACGCGCTCCCTGTAAGGGAGGCGTTCATATTTTTTTGGAAAGCGTCGACCGCTTCCAAAGCTCCCTTAGCCATATTGCCTACGCCTGGAAGCTTTGAGGCGATCGTAAGAACGCCCTTTATGCCCTCTATGACAAGGTTTATCGGCGTCAATAGCACCTTCATAATCGTTTGCCCGACCGTTGTAAACGACTCGGTAAGGACTACGCCGATCCGTGCGCCTATGGGGAGCAGTACTTGGACTGCGTCTAACACAAAATTTATAGGCGTTAAAAAGAATTTCATTATTGTCTGCCCGATAGCGGTAAAAGCTCCGCCCAAGACCGCGCCGACTTGCGCCCCGATAGGCAGCAATACTTTTATGACATCGAGCAAGAGATTGACGGGAGTCAATATAAATTTCATCAGGGTTTGCCCGACGACTTCCAGCGCAGGGACTACGCCCCCGACTTTTTTTGTCAAAAGCACAAAGCCCGCGACTGCGGCGGCAACAGCGATTACTATAATTCCGACAGGGTTCGCGGCCATAATAGCGTTTAAGATTGCAAACGCGCTTTTCATCATTGTTATAGCGTTTTTAATTGCGATAACTGCGGACGCTATGCCCAATAAAATGCCTACAGCAGCGCCCACGGCGAGGATAATCGGTCCCCATTCCTTAAAAAACTGTATGAGTTTTTGAACGCGCCCGACTAGCTCTTGAATAATGCCCACGGCTTTTTTGAAAACGACAACGGCCTTTTGCACATATTCGTGAATTTTCTCTTTGATAAGCTCCCTGTTATTCGCTATCCAGTCTTTTAGCGCAAGCACATAAGGGCCTATATACTGGACAACGGCTCCGCGTATAATGTCGCAAAACCCCTGTATGCTGCGCTTGATCTCAGTCCATGTGCTATTCCATGCGTTCGCCATCGCCACTTGCCGATCCGTGATTAAGTCCGGTATAGCGTCTCCGGCGGCTTTTATGCCCTCGGCTCCCTGGGCAAGCAGCGGGTACAATTCAGCCCATGACTTGCCCAGCGCGGCATTGCCTAAGGCGGCGCGTTTTCCAATGTCCGTTTCCCTGCTTATCGCGTCCGCAAGCACGCCGAAAACTTCCGTATTTGTTTTCGCGGCCCTTACCTGATCGTACAGGGCTTTGTCGTTTTCCTTCAGGTGTTTGTAAAGGTTGCCGCTCCCTAATTGAAACTGCCCTAGATTTTTATTCAGGACATTGAACGCGCCCGATAATTTTTCAGCCGGCACATTGGATTGGGACGCGGCATAAGCCAGTTTCTGAAAGCCCTCCGCGCTCAACCCGATTTTTGACGCTTCCTTCCCGGCGGCGGCGGCGCGGGCGGCAAATTCGTTTACGGACGCTATAAGGTTTTTCGCCCCGGAAATGGCGCTTTCGATTCCCTTTGAGATAAGGTTTCCAAGGGCGACGCCTTTCGCAATGTCGCCTATTCCGCCTATTTTTTCCTTCAAGGCATCCGCTTTTTTCCCTGTTTCGCTCAGGCTGTCGCCCATGCCCTTGCCTGCCTTTTCCGTAGACCTGCGGGCATTATCGACGGCCCCGGATATTTCGTCTTTCCCGCCGAAGTTTACAAATGCTTTCCAGTCAAGCGCCATATTGTTTTCCTCTTAGCTTTCTCTTAGTTTTCGTATTTCCGCCGCTTCGTGTTTTTCTACCTCGGCGATATAGCGGGCAAAATAGCGAAGCTTATAAAACGGCATACGCAGGGCGGCTTCCGGGGCGTTAAACCGGAAAGCCACGCGCCCGATCCACAGGTCAAGCGCCCTCATACAAGTACGATAAAAAAACCTGCAAGCGCTTCCGTTACGCGCAAGTCCCCCGCAGACAGCTTGCCGATTGCGTCCTGGCCGTATCCGGACAAAATGCCCATCAAATAGTGCATACGCGCCGTAGGATCGTTTCCAGCGTTTTCAAGCTTAACTTTGTCGCTGCCTTTTAGCGGCCTGTAGGTGATTGTGTCCTTGCCGTCTTTCCTTGTTATGTGCTGCTTTATGGAAAGCCCGCTTTCCGTATCTTCGGACAGCTCAAGCTTGCCTTGCATAAAAGCGGACAGCAAGCGGCCCATTATCTGGTTGATCGCCGCCTCCTGTTCGGGCGCGGCGTTGTCCAGATCGGTTTCATAAGCGGCCATAAGCTCGGCTAATTGCTCGCGGGCGCTTTCCTCGGAGATTTTATTCTCTTTTTTCGGGGCCAGGCTTTTCCATTGTTCGATTCCCACAACTACACCCTCCCCGCAGGCGGATTAAAAGGCGTTAATGCCTGCATAGCCCGCATGGCCGACGTGTCCATTGCGGCTTTTAAGGCGGGCATGTCCATTGCGGCTTTGAATTGCGGCGTGATTTTGTCCACAGCTTCAAAGATTGTTTGAACGCGGGGTTTGAAAATTCGGCGGCTGTTTGCTAAAACGCTGAATTTCTCGATTTGCGGCGCGAAAGCCGCCATTGCAAAACCATTCATAATTCACTCCTTCCGCTATCGCAGCGGTAGTTTTATTTTTTCCGGCTTTTATTTACCGGGTTTTTGAGAAAACAAATTTGTCCAAGTCTTTTTTCAAAAAATATAGCTTGCCGCCTGAAGGCTTATAGCATTTGATTTTTCCCAGGTAAACAAGGCGGTATATATAATTTTTTGCGAAGCGTAAGTAATCTGCGGCTTCTTGCACGGTTAGCGCGTTTAATTTATTTTCCATGCCATTCCTTACGCCATCCCGGCGTTAGCTTTGTTGATTAATAATTTCATGGTTCGCGGCTATGGTCAAGAGAAATTGAGCAAAATGAAAATATTTTTTCAATGCAATTTTAGGCTTTCGCGGGAGTTTCGCGGCTTTCAATTCCGCTCGATAAACGCCGTTATTTTTTCCATTATTTCTTTTACAGCGCCGTATGCCAGATCGCTCATTATTTTTCGCACTTCTCCGCTTTTGTTTTCGGGTATGCCGAAAACGGCGCAAATGACTGCGCCTAAGCTTAAATCAACGTCTAAAAACTGGTTGCGGTAAACGCTGTACACGCCGCCTACTGCGGAAGTAACTATTTCGCGCAACACCAGATCGCCGCGCATTATTTCGGTCTGAAGCTGTATACGGTCTGCCAGCGCCGCTTCTTTTCTTTCGCGCAATTCCGCCAGTACAGACGAACTATCGCCGCCGGTTTGCCGATCTTCCGCCGAGGCTGTATCAGGCGCTTTTTTTCGCGGCGGCTTTCGGCGCGTTTTTTCTTTCAAAATCTTTTATAAGCCTGTATGTACTTTCAAGGCAAGAGCCGACGGCGGTTTGTAAAAGCTCCGCCGCTTTCTTTTTTGTGTCCTGCGGCAGTTTCAATTTTAATTCCGCCTCTACGCGCCTAATAACCTTGTCGGGGAAGCCGGTAAAAATTTCACACTCTACCTCGGCCAGCTTTTCAAAAAATATTTTAACGCTTTCCAGCGGGATATATTTTTCCCTTGTGAGCGCGTTTTGAAGCTCTGTCTTTTTGCACTGGTAAGTCAATTTTCTGATTGTGTTTGCGCCTGCGTTTTCCGTGTTTGCACCGTTTCCGGGGCGAATGGATTTTCCGGCGGTGTTGCTTACATAGCGCATAACAAGCTTATTATTTGCGTCTATCAATTTGCCGCGCCTGCCCATCGGCACGGCAAGGACAATGCCCTTGGCTTCCTGTTGTTTTATCCACATGGTAACGGCGGCGCGTGATACCCCGGCGCGTTTCGCAAGCTCAGAAAGGGAAATCAAATCGGGTTCGGCTTTTTTCTTTTTTGCCATTTTGCATACTCCTAAAAATGAATTATAGCGCCTTTATGGGCGTTGTTAAATTGTTAAGGTGAAAAATTTTGTCCGCAGTATTCCTTGATCGGGGTTGCGAAATGATGGGCTCTCAGATAAATTTTTTGCCGTACAGTACCTTTTTATTTTATTCATAATGTCTCCTATGCCTCACGGCATTGGTATTGCCAAGCCATACCGGCGCGGTATGATATGGCGCGGTTTAGCGGGGAAAGGATAAGAACGCTATGAGATAGCGTCCGTATGCCCTGCAAGCCCCTGCCGGTTGGCCCCGGATTACCAGCCTGTCTTTTTACTGTCCGGGAACAGAAAAAAGGGATTTTGATTAGACAATATAATCATGCAGATATGCAGCGAGAAAAACAATAGTTCCTTTATCAGTTAAACCGTAATTGATTGTCAAATATAAATAATGATCCGGAAGCCTATCATTGAAAAGGTCTGTTTTTGCGCCTCGTTTCCGCGCTGGAACTTTGCGGTTATTGATAACAATAGTTTCTTTTATTCCGTCATTTGGGTTCTCAATAATTTTTTTCTCAAGACGGTCTATCGCTCCAGCCAATGCGGGATACTTTTTAATAACGGCTTTTTTTTGGTCGTCATACGAAGGTATACTTTCTGATGTCATCTGAACTCAAAACCTTTATCAAATTGATCTTCTCATCCTCCGTGAAAGTTGGAGTATCAAAAGGGCCTGTAAGCGTCATTGTGCATACCCTGTCAAGAGGTATTTCCCCCCCCATCGGCGTATTGTTGTAGGTGTCATCATGGGTCATGTATGAAAGCAAAGTCGCCGAATATTTCAACGCAACATCAGCGGCAAATCTGATGATTTTATCTTCTTCTTCGCTAAATACAAATGGGTCTGGGTCTTTCAGGGCAAAAAATGAATTCTTTGTATAAGGCCCTTCCGCCTCTTCAATAATATCAATAAGACATTCCTCAAGATGCATTTTATTCAGGAGATTGTAGGCGTTGCGGTCAGGGACTGGGCCATACCGATCCTTTACATACCTTGCCCCCGTGAGGCTTTCTCCAAAAAGTGCATTGCGAAGAGCGTCTGCAATGATGAGGGATTTTCTTACCTGTACGCTTCCTAGGCCAGGGTGGGTTTTGAGAATGGCTAAAACAGTATTTTTGAAGCGTGCTTCATTCAGAGTACCTGTAGCCATTCTTTGCCTCCTAAATATAGTTTAGCACATTCCGTAAATTTAATAAACATCCTATTACTGCGCGGGGATGCATGGCGCTTTGAAATTTGGGAAAAAATTACAAATGTCATGGCTATATCTCCTCCCCGGTATCGTTCATTTTGAATACAGGCTCCGTATAAGCAACGGTACAATCCAACACTCCCGCGATTTTTTCAAGATCGGAATTGGTGAACTTTCCGGTTTTCATTTTCCGGCCAAAATTTTGAGGTAACACCCCTAACCGCCGGGCAAGCTCTGCCTCTGATATATTTCCCCGTCTTACCAACAGAATACGGATTTTTTCTTGAATGGTCAAAATCGCCTCCCCATTGATAGTAATATAATCAGATTATCGTTATAAAGCAACCCCAAAACGAGAAAAAAATATCAAAAAAAAAGATAAAATAATCAAAAAGGTATTGACATATAATCAAAATAGTATTATGTTATAATCAGTTAGAGATTAACGGAGGCAAGGAAATGGCAAACAGGGCAATGAAAAGCAAGGCAATGGCGCTTGGAAATAGGCTTTCAAGCCGGATGGACAGGCGCGAGGCGTTTGTGAAAGCCTGGGCAATCGTAAAGGCCGGGGGCTTGGAGCTGGCAGTTAAAGGCGTTTCTTTCGGCAACAGGCAAGAGGCGCTTAAAAGGCTTTCCAGGTACGCCCCGGATCAGGTAAGGGCTTTCGTAGTGCCGGAGCCGGAAAACGCCGCCGACCGCAAGGCCGCCCGCGTGATGGTTGGCGTTCAGAATGGCAGGGGCTTGTATTGCATGGGCTATCTCCCTGCGGAGTACGCACCCGCCGCCGCAAGCCTTAAGGCCAAAGGGCTTAGGGTACTGGACGGGGACATCAGGGGCGCAAGGCTGGCCCTGGCAGTTTAAGGGAAAACAGGGACGGCGGGGCTGGATGCCCCGCGAACCCAAAATATAAAGCAAGGGGGATTTTATGAAGGTAGTATCGGGTATGACAAAAATGATCGGTATGCCGGACATCGAGGCGTACAATGTCATTGACGCGATGGAAGCGGCTGAAAAGGCCGGGGACTTGAAAGCCCTGCAATGGACGGCGCGGCGCATTGTGTGGTTTTATGAGCAGAGCGAAAGCTACGACAGCGATATGTTTTGCAACGCTGAAAAACTGTTTAACGACACATACGCGGATATACTGAAAAGGGACCCGCCGCCGGAAAGCATAGCCGCGCTTATTGCGCGGGGAGACCAGGCCGCCGAAAAAGAGCCGCCGGACGCTGAAGAGGCGACGGACGCGATAGACACCCTGAAAGCGTATTTTGAAAACAGCCTGGGCGGGAAAATTTACAAAACCGTTATTGAAAACCTGAACGCGCTGAAAATGGCCATCAAGAAAGCGGAGGCGCAATAATGCCGGTAAAAATAAACAGCAAGGCAAGGAAAGCCCCGGAAAAAGACAAAAGGTTATTTCCGGAAATTAAAGGATCGGACATGACCGTTCTTGACGTGAAACTTATCACCTTATTGACTGCGGAGGGGTATAGGGTAGTCGATACGAGAAAGATCGCCGGTGGTAACAATACGGACGTGAACGAGTTTGAATTAGTCCGGGGCGATCGGGAGAGGGTATTTTTTATCACCCATTTTCCGGCGGGGAGGGCAAGGCAATAAACGGCATAAAGCCGATTATGAAACTTGCCACGGAGATGATAGGCGGGCAATCGGACAGCCTGCCTGTGAACACAATAGATTTTTATCCCGCCGAAAGGGTGCGCGATATTTTTGAACGCCTAAAAGCGGCGCGGGGTACTGACAGGGAAGCCGCCGAACTGCGGATATTCGCCGGGCGCATGATCTGGCTTTACGAAAACCAATCGGAGGAAAGAAATACTTTTCTTGATTTTGAGGAAGCCGGGCGCTTCGCCGCTTACGGGGAAGCTATGGCGGACGCGGCGCGGGTTAAAGAGCTGGAAGCGGGGGCCGCCCATGTTTAACCTGTTGTCTTTATTCAAACGAAAGCCGCGCATTATCCCTTTTTACACACTGAGCGACGACGAAAAAAACATACTTGAAAAACATCGTCAACTAACGCCGGAAAACAAATGCAAGGTTTTGTCATTCAAGTACCACAATGGAAACTTGACAAGCCCGCATTTAGCCGCCGGATATAAGCCGCCGGTAAAGCCGCCGGGCAAGTATAACATCGTTTCTTTCGAGTACCGCAATTTTGAATACTGAAGGGGCTTGCCATGAAAAAAGAAAAACAGATCGGCGTAAGGGTGGGTATGCCCGCCTTTTTTGTTTTGGAATTGGAAGACACCTACAAGCGGAGCGAGGGGCCGCATAAGGCCCTGGCTTTCGCGGACTTTGTGGGCTTACTGGTAGGCATGGGGCTGGAAGCGTACCGCAAAAACGCGCCCGCCATGCCTGAGCCGGAAACGGAAAGCGAGCCGGAAGCCGAGGGGGAAGAATGGGACTTCCCTTTTACGGTAGCCGGACGCGATACCCGGCCTGTACGGGCGGGGGATTTTTATTGACAAGGAGGAATGGCATATAGGGAAAACGGATAAAAACGCCAAAGCCCACCGCTTGCTAAGGGGCGACGGGCTTTTTTATGCTGACCGATTGCCCCGGAATCCGGGGCTTATCAATTCATTTTACGCGGGAGCAAAGCAATGAACGAATTAACAGACAGGGAAAAATCAGAGCTTGCCTTATACTTCAAACGGTTGACTTATAACGACGTATACGAACACGCAGACCAGGACACGCCGGAAAATATGAAAGCACAAACATACCGGATACTCGACGCAATAGCGAAGCTTCAAAAAGGGCTTGCCGATCAGGGATACAATCCGCGCTAAAATATAAGTGGATTTATAGAAAAACAGAGTAAAACAAATTAAACCATTGACAAATAAACTATACTGGAATACGTTATGATATAGAAAGCAATAACGAAATAAGCATTTTCAAATCCTCCCTGGGGAAATAAACCATAAACAGCCAGATAAATTCACATTAAAGATGCAATTCTTCAAAGCGATAAGAATGAGGATTTGAAACGAAGCCACGACCCCGAAGACCCAAGCCAGCGC